>Ga0210059_1011626_pt1 | contig 13426 bp, 6 predicted proteins | sample Ectturendosymbi2_FD_188042 | JGI IMG/M metagenome (GOLD analysis project Ga0210059, IMG submission 188042) | Ecteinascidia turbinata endosymbiont from Florida, USA - Sample 2 (SPAdes) (version 2) | ecosystem: Host-associated > Tunicates > Ascidians > Unclassified | place: Key West, Florida...
TATTTGTCTCATGTGATCAGGCAACTATGCTAATTTTCTACAACTTAGTATCAATTACTATTTGATTTCAGACAAGGGGTACGAGAAAATTTAACGAAAGCTCAGGGGGTACGAGTGGGTAGAAAGGCTAAGAACCACTGCGCTAAACCGTGTTTGTAATTTGAGCCTTTTACATTCCAAAGAATTAAATTTACTGATCTGAGTTACTCCTTGATGAAAAAATCTTAACAAAACTACCAATGTAGTGCACGTTTAGGACAAAGGCAGTCACCGGCAATTACAGGTTAATTATATGTTTTACATATATTTGCCTTACCTTGTCGCCAATAAACGAGAAATAAATTCTAATTCGAGAAAATCTGCTATTGCCAGCAATTAGCAAATAAAATGAATAAGATTGCTGCAAGCAATTAACGTACTTCAAGAGATCATATGCTAAAACCTCCCAACGCTGTGTTTGAAAATACCGAATTATCGAATTATCAAGTAATTGTTTCTATCATAGCATCTTCGAAAAAAAAAGTACCATGGCCAACATTTTTGCAGAATACAAGTAGATAAAATCAAACAAAAACTCAAAATAAGTTGTTTACACGGCACAGTGAAGCTAAACATGCGTAAAAACAAGGCACAGTTGCGTTTGGGGCTGATGTTCTATTTAGTAATCAGCTCCAGATATTTTGTTTTTCTACCTTTTTTCATCGCAGAGCTTGCCGATCAAACTTGTAGACATTTTGTTAGAACCAGGGTATTTATTTAGTGGTGCGACCTGCATTAGGGAATAGCCACGCACATCAGGCATCAATCAACAAAATATAAACATAAGCTACTCTTAAATCTAATAACACACAAAAGGTTTAAAAATCCATCGTAACGCAGAAAAGGATGACTGTCTGCCTCGCTGTTCATTTCGTTGGTGTAGTCTTTGTACATTGAGGCAAAGTATCCACTTGGCCTTTTATGTTTTATATATGCTAGCTGTAGCTCAAACCTTTACTTAGTAACGCTTAAACGAACCCAGTAATTTCTATAAAATACCTATAAAATCAAAAAGGTAAACATAGGTTGCAGTTTACTGCGAAACCAACTTTTAGGGCAATATCAAGAACATGGCTAAGTCTAAAACACTTGCTACATAGGCCTACTTTATGTCTGCTCGATGTAGTAAGGTTACTCTTCCTTGGCACCACTTTGTATACGCACTACCTCATTTTCATATTCCTCGTACAGTGTCAAGTGTGTATGTAAGGATGCAAAGGGACTTTGATGCCTTGTAATAATGGTGGAATGAAACCAAACTTTGTATTTTGGGCATTAATTAATGAATCGTAGGTCCATCCGCGGCTCTCAGCAGAATTATTACTCCAGCATGCTACCTGTGTTTACGCTTATCGAGAAAGTCTAGTTCAGTTCTAGCAATACATTTTGCGTTTACCTAATTGACGAATTTACCAAAATGTTTGTCATATCGTGTCCATTGCAAGCCAGATTGACATCGCCCTTCTTGTCTGCAGGATTATACCATGACTTTCTATTTTCATCAAAGCTGGCTTGATAGGAGGCTAGCTCATCAGCTACCAATGAATCTCACTTTGGACAACAACGTACTGGAAAAAATTTGGGTAGGTAAAGAATCTTAAGCGCAGTTTAACACTATATGACGGTGCACAATGTAAGCTGAGCGGTGCAGAAAGTTGCACAATCAAGCAGTCTTTCTTGGTGCGTGGCCGTGATTTTCAAACGGTGTGCGGCAAAAGATTGTCAGCTGTTCCGCAATATAACTGGTTTGAATTTTCCATGTGTACGAGAGTATTGATCAAAGTGCTCCATTGCTCAAAAAACTTTGGAAAGCACTTGTGTATGGGTTTCCCTTTATCAAACGTGCAGCACATAGCACAAGTTATGCTGACTTCGTCAGCAGCTTTGATGACAAGGTGTATTTTGCATGATGTATCGACACCTTTGAGCTGTGGCAGTGATGCAATAATTTGAACAGCTTTTGCATTGGTGTAGGGGTGGAAAATCTGTGGCCTAAAACGTTTTACCGGAAAACGTTTGCATGCCGAAACAATAGATTTTCAAAATTTTTTCAACTTACCTTCTCTAAGTAATGAAAAGACACATCTAATGCAAATTTTACCCCGTTACTACCAGAAAACTTAAACTGACAATTTTTTTTTAAAGATTAAAATGTCGATACAAATGATTTCTTCCATATGTGAATTAATTCCCGAAAGAAAAATAATTGGGTGGACTACCACCCTCCCTGCACCTTTACCTCCAACGTCTATGAGTTTCTGGATTTTAAAGTTTGATTTGCACAGTTGACCTCATTGATGAGGTGGATTGAGATCTTAACCTTCGAGACCGAGCTTCAGTCCAAGATTCAAGACCTGAAAATTTGTCGATTTCGCCTGAATTTGTCTTGAATTTATCAAACAAAATGTCATCAAGATATCCAAGTTCCAGTTTTGTCATATCTTATCTGTTTTTGGCACTTTTTTTCTATTATTATTTCACCGAGGATAAGACCTACAGCAAGCACGTGAATTACCCGTGGACGCTGGAATAACGGTAGGGCAGGGGGCAGTAAAAGAGTTGAGAGCAATGGAAATAAAAAAAACAAAAAAAACAGTAATAATTATGCTTATTTCTGTTCAGCAACACTTTTGACTTCAAAAATAATAACAGAAATTATAGAAAACCATTATCAATTTTCTGGGTGGCGAGTAGCTGCAATAAAATTGTTTCACGTCGATCTTGATAAACCATGAAATTACCTACGATGCTGTCATAAAAAGGCACCTCCTCTCCCGCTTCTCCCCTTTGAAAGGGCATGAGGTCAATGCCCTCCCTCTCCGGCGTCCCTGGAAGTGCCAGAGCTTCACAAAACTATGCAAGAAGGGTATTCGAAGTCTGAAGACCAAGGGCGCGAAATCGAGACTACGACTCACAAAAAAGGGTCTCGAGACACGTCCTAACACCAAGTCCTGAAATCCAATCTCTGGTTGGCGTCCAGTAATCGAAGCAACAAACATCAGAGACGCGAAGGTGATCCAAGAGGCGTAGGTCAAACTGCCAAATTTTCAACAAGGTTTACTAGGTCTCCACCTGAACTGCAATAAACATTCATTGGCTACAACAAGAAAATGGGTGAAAACAGTACTATCTTTTGTTGAGCTACGTTGGAATTCATTGAAAACTCAATTTAATTTTATACAAGCCTAAAAATTAAAGGATATTATTGTATAGATGTTAAAAAACAAACTCACATCATTTTCTTTCAAACTTCAATAACATTATAACAAAACCAGTATAGTTTCTATCAATTACAATAAAATAGGCAGCAAATATCTGTTGCATCTTTTCATTACGAATAAATGTGCTTGAAATATTTAGATCTCGCTTTGTATGTAAAAAAAAGCACCAAAAAATTGCAAAAAGTAGTTTCTACTTATTAACATATTGCAAACGCTCTCAAAATATCTACTGCGTAAAATTACTTTTCAGAAAGATTTCGTATAGCTTCTGAAAACTTTACAAAAATAATGAATAAAATATCGATCGATTAAAATTTTGTGCTTGTTTTCTACTTTTACTAAATTTTTCCAAAACAGCTTGTTTTGAAGTTTTTGACAGTACTGAGACAGGAAACGTAAGGATGTGGAAAATTGTGCAAAAAAAGAAACGGCATTTCGAAAAGATAAAGTGAAATGAATCATAAGTTCTTTTGCTCATGGGCTTTACCTCGAATCAGCTTCTCATTTCTTAGTGCAAGTGATCCTCTTGTTGCATTGATCCCAATTGTTATGTTCTTTCTCAAGAGACGGCTGGGTCGTGAAACTTAATCAACTGTAATTCCAGTAAAATCTCCGAGGGCGTTGGTCTTACTCTCTAAAAATTAATGCGGTTTGATGCTTGCCCGGTTTCTGTTAATTGTTCTTTCAAAAAGCGGTGCAAAATTAGAAACAATATCCTGTGGACTTGGCCAGAAGCAATTAACAACGTAATGAAGATTCGTGTCGTAGATTGGAGAGTTAATCTTGCCGAGCCAGCTACAGAGGACGAGCAACGACGAATTACAAAGCCCTTTCAAGCATTTTGCAACTTTAAACAAGTAACAGGAAATAAAATTCGATCAACACCGAGGAAATTACTGTGAGGCTAGGCAACAGCTGCTTTGGAGATTAGATTCAAAGTGGTCAGGTTTGTTGAAACCGGCGATCAAGCCTTGTGATGATATAGTTTGATAAATGTTTTATTAAAAGCAGCATGTAATGAATATAAATTCTTACTAACAGAAGAATGTTAGTAAGGTGATCAGTAGACTGGGACCCAATGTACGCCATAAATTACCAAACCAAGTCCAAACGTCTGCCAGCAATTAAACTGCTTGTTCTTGCAGGCATGATCTCATTTTTGATGCTGAGATCTGGATTTTTTTCAAATCAACTCCATGTTCACTAAGGATACACTTCAAGATGTGGGGTAGAACCTCTATTACAGAGGATGACCGTATCGAGAAAATTTCAAATGTTGACAAGAATTGGGGTCACTGACCCCTGACTCCGATGAGCTGCCCACCCTTTAGTAGACTCTACTTCACATCCCCCAACGAGTCCTTAGGAAAAACGTGACCAACACATTGGGTACAGGTTTAGTTGTAGGGGCTGCCAGAGTGGAAAAATATTTCAGACCTGCCTATTGGTTCCCCATACCTAGAATTAGTGTCTTGCATGACTGGAGAGCTCAGTTTTCCCCTGAAAAAACTATATGATCCATAGCTCAAGCCCTGTCAGGAGTCGCCACTCCATGTCAGAGTGAACCTGGGAATAATGTAGGCGGAAGGGTTTTCCAGTTTTTAAAAACTGCTAACTCGCAAACTGCAGCCTAGCACCGATTGCAGTTTAACATCAATGGCCAGGACGGGAGTTTTAACACACTTTTCCAATATTTATTTGTTTGTTTTGATTTTTTGTTTTCTTCTTGCAACTTTTTACAGTATTTATGTTCGTTGAGACGTAAACAAACTTATGCAAATTGTTTCCAGAAGACACTAACCTTTTGTGCAAACGTTGATTTACCTTAAACGCTTTTGTTGTGAGCTCATATTGACCTTATGACTAACATTTTAAGCTGATAGGGACAGCAATGCACGTAAGCCAATGAGAAATTTTCTGATAGTAACGCAGGAAGTTTATCAGACCTGTGGATGTTTTTTGGTGTGTATAAAGAATGTCAAACGTTATAATGAATCATATAAATTGGTTTTGTCGCAAACCAAAAATCGAAATCTTCTGAGGAAGCCTCAGAAGAATAGTGTTTTGCTTTCGTATACACAGTCTGAAATATTGAACTTTGGTCGACTGAGTGGAGATAAAATGTTGTTGGCAGCGGCCGCCGTCGGTTCTCAAACTAAAATTGAAAGTCGAATATTCACAGTACGAACGTGGTTTAGCAAAGCTTACAATATATAACTACATTTTCTTCGCTAAAATATCATCTTGATCATGAAGACAAACGTTCAACATTGCGTAGAATGAAATTTTATTTCTGAACGAAAAAAATTGTCAACCTTTTATGCCCGAAAATTCACTTTGCAAATTACTTGAGAGATTGCCAAGTGGCGCAAAGCCGGTTATTACAAACAATTCAGTAAATCTAAAAAAAATGCAGAGACTTTCACAGTAACGTGAATACTTTCATTGCTGCCTTGTCCTGCATCAACCACCACAAAAGATTGTTCTCATTTCTGCAAGGTTGCAAATTTGTTCGTTTTGTACAATACCACAGAGAATAACTAAGTGAAGGAATCTACGGTTGAAACATGTCTAACCTATTTGCAAAAACGTTGGACAGCATCGTGCTGTGCTTTACGAAATCGTTTTTATATAATGTACATCACATGAAGAAATGTAAGGACAGACCTGCTGACATTGATCAGGAAGAACTGTAAGAAAAACAGTGGCCATACTTTTTACTTTGCAGCCAGAATCACGATATTGCTGTATATCATGCATTACTTTCAGGTGTTTTTCCCAAACCCGTGTGAGGTAAAACAAGTTGTTCCACTAATACAATTTTCAAGCAAAACACGAACTACCGCCAAGCGAAAGCGTTGGCTATTGTCCAAAAATGGCCTTTGTGGTATGCAGAGATTTTACGCAGAAGCGTTTGGCATACTACTACTCTATTTTTTCACAAAGCGTCAAAGCTTTCTTTTTGTTGTGTCAAAAAAGCAGCATGCAAAGAGCGAACAAACTGATCAAGAAGTTTTTTGATGTCATTAATAACGGTGCCGTGACTTTTTCTTTAGGTAGTAAACTGTCGTGACTCATTCATGAACAACGAAACGCCAGGTTTCACAGTGTTGTGAATCCGGCAACAAAAAGAAGATGACAAGGATTTAAACACAATGTCTGCTCATTGGTCTGCGTGAATTCTGGAAAAATGTATGACAATAGATTTAACAAATCGATACGCTTGCTCTGCTCGGTTTCCTTGATGACAAATGCGGTTTGCGACTATTGATCTTGTGCGCTCGGTACAAGTCAATCACGTTACAGATCTTCTCTACCTAAAACCTATACAACACTTCTTTCCTTGCGGTATTGACAGCCAAGCCTTAGGGCTATAAGCATTTCACAAAGACAAAATCTTTTATAGATCAGTACAGTGTTTATAAATTATAGGAAGGCACAGGTCCACTTGTCTGTACAAGAGGTCCGATTCTGCGGAGTTCCTGCGCGGAGATGATACGAGTACGAGATATTCTGATTGCTACACGTTTCTTTCGACCTATTTTGCAACCTGAGAGTTAGTCTTCTGATTTAGATAACACTTTACTGTTGTGGCTGCTGTAAACTTTGAACAAAAGCTCTTTTGCTGTTCTCGGTCGTATTTTTGCAACATCACACTAAGCCTGCTGTTGCCATCGTGGTGGACGTGAACCAAATCCAAAGATCAACCTTATTATAATTATTGTTAACTTAAGGAATGCTCACCTTCACGATTGATACCTTTGAAAAATGTGTGTCGTTGAAAAAAGTGAACTTATATTAATGTTTCACCGCTCATACAAGTAAACACAGAAGTCCACACAACGCCTTGGCGCTTAATTATACAAAAACCACTATATGAATGCATTTGCTCCTTTTGCCATCTTTTAAGACCTGTAGTTTCCATGTCGTCGTCACTCGCGTTCTGACAAGCTTCGAAAACCATGTCTGGATGCATGCTTCGACCGGTCACGGTTTTCCACAAGGATCGTCTTGTTTGACCCTGGAACGAATTGTACCTTTTAGGTTGATCATGATCTCCTGCGTTATCTGTCTGTTCGCAATATCCTTTCGAATCAGTCTTTTCACAAAATGTAAGGCTTTTAACTGTTTGCATCTTCTGCTAAATTAGTCAGTGTTGCTAGCACACTTTCATTTGCATAAACCTAATATATTTTTGTAGATCATAAGCTGAAATAATCTTTATACAAATTAACTGCTTCCACAAAGAAGATTTTTTATGTAATTAAGGAGTGATAAAGAAGGTCAGGTTTTAGGTATGAAAATAATGTATTGGAACTTTGGAGCCGTTGGTTGTAGTCTAAAGTGAGGATAAAACACAAAACTTCGAGAAAGGTACCGAACCGTATCGAATTTTAACGTTGTAATATCGAAAAGTTTGATAGCTGGTACATACAACGCTATCAGTTGGCATAGTAAACCTTTACAACACGCGTTATTCACTAACACCTTAAAAATATGTTGTCAAGGATAACTGACTAAATTGAGCGCCCTTTCATTGAGTTAGACAACCAAGTTTTGGTTGAACCATGCGATATACGTGCTTGCACACGCGCAGTAAATGGCTTTTTATTTTTATACGCTACAAATTATAAGCTGTAGCATAATAAGTGTTAGCTTTATTTGCAGAATAGATAGTAATGGCCACGTAACAAAAGTCAGTGATTGAGAAAACGAATAGAAAAACAAGAAATTCAGGACGAAAATTGAATTCATTAAAAAACCTAGTTGTTTTCGGAGTGGATACATTGTACCGTGCTTTCTTTACCAGCCAAACAACTGTCTAAGCCGGAGGTTCTCAACCTTTTCGCTGAAGGGAGCCAAATCCAGACCTACGACTTTGTTAGAGAGGCTGAGTAAAAAAATTTAACGCAAGTCAACTGACACGTTTTGTTTTATAGCAGAACGAAGTCTGTTACACAAAATATTAGAGGTTTTAGTGAAAGACTGCTGAAGGCCGCACAAAGGTTGCCTGGGAGCCGCATGCGGCTCTCAGAACAGTCTTTGAGAACTACTGGTTTAAGCAATGGGCAATGCAATGACCGCGACAACTTCAGAATTTCACTGTGTCTCAAGAATGACTTCGTTCTTTCAATAACTTCGCAACAATGCAAGTATTGTTTGATTTGCATGGGTCTAAAAAATAAAGAGTCTTGATTGATACTCTAATACAAGTAGCAGTCTTCTAAACATCACGAATGAACACGTAAACACACTACACAACGATTACCCGCAAGAAAATTCGATATACTGTTCACAACATCATTTTTTAATGTTCGTGCGTGTAGTGTCTATAGACCATCGAAACTAGCAACAGAAACCGGTTTCCGAAGTTATCGTCAGTTCAATCGATGTCTTTTGGAGCCTAAGTGGTGGTTTTTGTCTATGCCCAGAGCAAGAACGGAACAAGAACACGAGGTTGTCTTTATCTACTGAAAGATATTTTAAAGGCGCAAAATGTTTTTAAAACCAGCATGTGCTATGCTATATTCAAACTTGTGCTAATGTCGAAGTCACTCTTGTCTAGAACCAACGGAGCCGACGATGAGCCCATCCAGGATAACTAGACCCTGTTATTATCTAAGACAGACTCGGCGCGGTGGAAAGACACTTGTAAAGTATTTCATCAAATTGAGCAAGGTTGTTTTAAATTCTAGGGGAATTATATTCAAGAATGGGGCACATGTCTGGTATAGACATGAAATACAAAACGTTGTGCTTCCAAACGCGTTATTTACACTGATATTAAATAACGGCCTTCAGCATTATGCTTGCTTTTGACTCAGCAACATTTCATACGCGTTCGCAACTTTCATAACGGTGGCTTACCTAAGTGATATTATTTTAGGGAAAACTGATGAGGTTCATAGTTTTCTGGAACCACTGCAATAAAGGTTTGATAATAACTTCTACCTGCTCCTAGTTGTTTTTCCTGAAATTCCTGGAAGTTGAATTTTTGCTGTGTAAAACTGCATGTAATCAACGTTTTCTAAATATTTCGTGATCAGTGTTGAGTGTAGCAAATTAATGATGAGTCTTTAGGAGCCTGCAAAAACTTTTCGCTGAAAGTTTCCACTTTACGTATTCTAGTAAGATTTCTTCAAGTTTTAGCTCAACAGGTTTATTTGACAAATCTGTAGGTGCCCGATACATATTTTCCGAATGACAAAAAATCGTTTATTCACGCAATCACACGAGAAAACAAATTACTTCGACTGACCCCAGAAGGAAAGATTTTCTACGGTCTTAGGTAAGTTTTTCGCTTGGATTTATTGATCGTACTTATTCAACATGCGATTTAAGTCACTCGTACTTGGCATTATACAATGATTTGTAATTAATAAGCGAAAAATAGTAATTTTTAGCAAAGTTTATCACAAAAATATTGAAAACGATTTGAAAATATACACAAACGTTTCACAAGAAGCTTTAAAAATACTTCTAGTTTTTTGTTGCTGAAGTGTTATTACTCGCCATTGTTTTTGTATTTTAATTAACCATCAGCCGAGTAATAATACTGATGAACAAGCCACCTTTTAAACAAGCCATCTTAAACAGAGATTTAGGACAAGCCACCTTCAAACCCTGCGCTTTTTTCTCGGTTGCAGATATGACTGTCAATAAGAATGGTCACGGTCAAATTCTTTGCATTGTCTCGCGGCACTACAAGTTCGCTAGTTGAATCCAACAGTAGAAAACAACTGGAATATTATACCATTTCATTGGCTTAGGTTGAGCGTTTATATATCTATGCATTTATACTCAGCTCCAGGCCCGCAACCAATGGACATCTGGGTAGTTGCCCCAAGAAATTTTCAAAAATACACTTAGTTGTTAGATACCACAACAAGTTACAATCATTTTGCCCCCTGAAATTAGTACAAGAGCAAGTTGCAACCATTTTGGTCCCTTGAAAATATCAGCTGGTTGCGGCCCTGTCCAATAACATACCGAAACAGTGGATTACATGTTGCAAGCAAATGACGTTAGTGACTCCGACCTATCGGTAATCTAGTAGTGATTCATCAGCAAGCACTTCATGTCTTTAGCAGCTAAGCTTTGTGCGAAACAAATTTTTTAAACTTTTGACGCCGACAGTTTTACGTGGGTCGGTCGTAACAGCGAAAATATGGGAAAGCTTTGAATTTGTGTACTGTCTTATAAATCCTATCTACATTCTTTCACTTTTTACTGTTCCTTTTTTGACAAAGTATCTCGTTTTCGCAAGCAGAATATTAGTTGAACTTCGATAACAGGCCTCTCATTTGCCAGAATCACAGCAGATTTGGCTTGCCAAATGGATTTGAAAAGATACCCTTTGGATCAACAGAACTGCTCATTGAAGATTGAAAGCTGTAAGTAAATGATTTAGCAGAAAAGTTAAAAAACTTCACGTTTCCTGAAAATATTAATTGCTTTTTGCCACAACATTATTCGCTCCATTTTTGGCGTGCCTTTTGTATGCAGCTCTTTTTGTAAATATTCAAAGCACTTTGGCGTTAATGCTAAATAACGTTTTTGTCGCACCTGGCTGAGCGCTTCTCGTGTTCAAGAGCTTTTATCGACTCCGCAGGACTAATTTATGTTCCAAATATTTGTTGCAAATAAATAATTTATTCATTTCTTTTGCATAGTAATAATTTATGTTACAAATTAATTTCACTCCGATGCAACGGTCATCAGTTGCAACGTGCCAGGCGCATTGCAAGCAAATCTTAGCTACTTTATCTACGTGGTGACATTACGAGCAAATGATAAAATAATGTCTATTCCAAACACAAGTAAAAATGTTTTCATCCTGCCGCAGCATTGCCTTGATTGTCGTTTCCATTCTTAGCATTGCAGTGATCGGTTGTCCACTTTTGTCTAATGCTAAAACGAATTACCTGGCCAAAGCATGGCCCTGTTGTTAGAAACGTTACGGAAAGGGGAACATTGGTGCAAGCCAGTCTAAGATAATTTGTCTGTATTTAGTGTTTCATGAATTTTAATGATGCTATACGATCTAATCGCATCCACAAAAGTTTACTGGCCACGATGGAACTACAAAAATACGATGAGAAGTGTATACTTCAAAAGTGCTTCAGGATAGTAACAAGCATTACGTTGGTGAAAGCAGAAGAAAATTCAAAAGACTAGGGAATACACAGAAATGAGACATACAAATAACGAATGAGCAAAAGCTGTTCAACTCATCGTGATTTTGAACACGATCACAAATTACAATTGGAATGCATCGAACAGCCAGAATTTTAGACCAAGTTCTTTACTAGGCTATACAGAAACATTGCACATACATAACAATCATTTATATTCTGAAGATAAAAGGTCTGATATCATTTATATTCTGAAGATGAAAGGTCTGATAAAAGGTCTGATATCTTTGTGACACGCAATTTCGTTTTCAACAAAATGATATACGTGGTGTTCCAAAATGTTATTTATCGTTATGCATCCTATTAACTTCACCAACATTGTCAAATGATCTCAGTTTTTAATAGCACACGTAGGAACAACTCAAACATTAGTTTTATGGGTTTATCTTTTAAGGTAAAAAATGGCATCCACTTCGATAGAAAAAAGCATTTTGGTGTTTGTTAGAGAATGCTCGAACACGATCGAACATGACTGTACAGAGAACGTTTGTAAAAGACTTTCATAGGAAAGCACCAGCTAATGGAGAGATGTACAGATTTGGAAATGGCACAAGAAATTCAAAGAGAAAGACACTTCGTGTAAATCCAAAGGATCTGGACTCCCACCAGTACCAAAAGAGACAATTGACATGAAGCTAAAATACTGTACTGATTTGATGTGCCCAGGCGGTGCACACATTAAACCTTATAAAATAGTTTATAAAATCCACATTCTTTTGAATTCCCTAACCTAGTTTTTATGAAAAAATTTTGCTCTACTACATACTACGCCTTTCTTCTCTTTCAAACCATTTTTTGTTCCATGCAGTATACTTTCTTTACTCCATGCAGTATACTTTCTTTACTCCATGCAGTATACTTTCTTTACTCCATGCAGTATACTTTCTTAACTCCATGCAGTATACTTTCTTTACTGCAAAGAGAAAAAGCGTGAAAAGAAACCATGGATAACAGAACAGTTGATAGATAAAATGGAGGAGAGACGAAAATGGAAAAATGTGAATGAGGAGGAAGGACGGAGAAAGTATAGACAGCTGAACAATGAATTAAGAAGAATGTCTGATAGAGCAAAAGAGCAATGGCTAATTGATCGATGTATAGAAATTGAGAAATAGGAAGAAAATGGTCAAGTAGATGTTATGTACCGCAAAGTCAAAGAACTAACAGATTCTGATGTAAGGTCACGTGGAATAGCAGCAGTTATGGATCGTGATGGAAATCTACTAACAAGTATGGATGATATAAAGAGAAGATGGAAGACTTACATCGAGGATTTGTACAACAAGCAGGATAAACCAACAGAGTTGGATTGGAGAGTGAAAAACAAGCTTTGGAAGATGATATACGCCCGGAGGTGTTAAATATAGTAGTGGAAGAAGCAATACACACACTGAGTAGAAGGAAAGCAGAAGGAATGGACGGAATCCCTGCGGAATTCCTCATGTCTTTGCGTGGCGAGGTGAAGGAAAAATTTGTAGAATTATGTCAGTTGATATACAGAGACGGAGTATGACCAAAGGACTTTTTACAAAGCGTGATGATTCCTATTGAAAAGAAGAATGCAGTTCGATGCGAAGATTTTAGAACTATGAGCCTGATATCACATGCATCAAAGGTGGTGTTGAGGATCTTGGCTAAACGTATAGAAAGATCATCAGAAGAATTTTTGGGAAAAGATCAATTTGGCTTTCGTAGCGGAAGAGGCACAAGAGATGTAATTGCAGTTATGAGGTGTCTGTCTGAGAGAAGCATTGAATTCAACCAAGATCTCTACGTGTGCTTTATAGACTATGAGAAGGCATTTGATCGCGTCAGCTGGAGAAAATTGATGGAGATATTGCATAACATTGGTGTAGATTGGCGGGACAGAAGACTTATAGCAACGCTGTATATGAGTCAAACAGCTGCAGTAAGATTGAACTATGAACTGACTGAACCTAGTGAAGTTGGAAGAGGAGTCCGGCAAGGTTG
>Ga0210059_1011627_pt1 | contig 13425 bp, 9 predicted proteins | sample Ectturendosymbi2_FD_188042 | JGI IMG/M metagenome (GOLD analysis project Ga0210059, IMG submission 188042) | Ecteinascidia turbinata endosymbiont from Florida, USA - Sample 2 (SPAdes) (version 2) | ecosystem: Host-associated > Tunicates > Ascidians > Unclassified | place: Key West, Florida...
ATTATATCATTAATGATACCTGCTTAGTTAGATAGTTAAGTGCATTCCAAGTTTTCTGAGTGATTCTTTGACTTTTTCCCAGTTAAACTTGCTGCTTGTTTGAAGCCACCAGGCAGAGCTAATTATCGTACAATAATGGCTTATTGAAAGGGCGCAACAACGCCACTGGGATTATACAGTACTTCAACCTATAACTGAGACATCGCAAAAATGACGTTTGAACCTTTTCAGCAAACCCTGCTGAAATTGTGTAATAGGGGAGGAATGAAAATTTCTAAAATGAGCCAAGGGAGGAATGTGTCAAAAAAGGTTGGGAACCACTGCCCTAAAGTGTCATTTACAATATCCAGGGGTGCCGCGAGATTATTTGTTTTTCAATATATCATTAAAAAATTTGCTTTCAAACTGTCATCAAACCTTAAAGCAAATTACTATGAGTTCACCACTGGGTGCCGCATACTATGTGTTTTTCTCTGTAGGGTGCCGCAAGTCTAAAAAGGTTGGGAACCACTGGTTTATCTGAAAGCTGTGGCCCCTTATGAAACCAGTTAATACCAGTAGGCCGGTATGTACAAGTGTCTCTACTAGAAAATGTTTCATCATCCACTTTATGCACCAAAAATCATTAATGTTTCATGGAATTTACCACATAACAAACTTACATTGTTGTATTACAATCGAAATGTCTAACAAATGGAATTTTGTGTGAAAAACATTGCTAAAGGTGGGATAATGGCAACTTATCAAAAGTGAATCAACATGTGGTGGTTGACATGAGCCAGATCTTGTGCTGCCCTGTAGCCTGGATTCTAGAGTTGTGCTCGATTCGTTGTTTTCTGCAAACTAGACCACCACAGCAGGTAGTTTTTGTATTTCACTATTTTGCTTTCATCTTATACATACAAAGGTCATGGACCCCTAAAAATCTGTCTGTGGACACCTTGTTGGGAACCGTTGGTCCAAGCTGTACTTCCAACTTGAGGTATTATATTAAGCACCACCCATATAAGACCAAGCATACAGCAATAAGATGCACATTTGTATAGTCTCAAGTGGAAAATTATTAAGGGTCAGTATACAACATGCAAAAAGCTGTACGTTTACCTGTGCAAATATGGTTTGGAACTAAACCTATGAATGGAATTGATAAATGCAAGTGTAATGACGTACTGGAAGCTATAAGTAAAACAAGTTTCTTGTTCTGCTGTGTTTGATTGATTCTTTGAATTTAGATGATCTGTTTAGGTTATCAGGAAATTTGTGAAGTTCTAAAATAGTAAGGCGTCATTAACAATATTATAGAAATTTTAGCTTATTGTATGGTTACCAGTTGGGCTAAGTATTGATTGATCTCTTTCCAAATGACTTCGGAGGTATTCTTGCTGAAATGAACCAGCTTGACATTAGGTAATGATGCTTAGCAATCAATTTTTTTAACTCATTTGAATATTTGTGTCATTCCATTTTTGCAAAAAGGCTAGTTAACCAACGGGTTCACTACGTGATGACCTATGCATTGGAAATTTCAATATCAACCAGAGTTTAATGTGTAGGTTTTGCGGGAAAATTGGTGGAAGTATATACTGTTGGCAGTGATTGATGTTGAAGCAAACTATATGGTTTTATTGGCATACCAGTACACTTCTCTCACAAGTGTTCAAGTAAGTTGTCAAAATCTTAACTGTTAATGCCTTAATGCAAGGAGTGTCTGGGTTGTCCAGTGATGCAGTTGTTAACTTTATATGTGGTTTATACCATCAAAAGTTACACTGTTATAGCATCTTGTAATATAGAGAGAAACTTTTCTTCCCGTCTGAAGATTTTGTTACTAACATTGGGTGATTGTGCTAATATATTTTGATATACATGAATTATTCTAATACAAGCCCTGATGTTTGTTAATACAGAATTCATCATTATAATTGGGAATTACAGAAGAACTCCTGGTGGAAAATGTTTAAACTCATATGCAAGTTGAATGTTTCAGATTCAAATAAATTAATAAACATGACAAATTTATCTGTATTTTGATGAAAAATACTCCAATTTAAAACCTCAGGTATCAAATATATGAATATTTGCAGTTGTGTTTGTAGATCAGTTTTGAATTAAAAAAAAACATGTCCATGCTGATTCAGTATCTATGGAAGCTTGTTGCAACGCATGCTATACAACCCAACAGCAAAGCCTATGTAGGAAACATTGCCTAGCATCTGGCAGAAACAACACTAGTACTCAATTTCAAAAGGGTTATGAAATTGGAAACATGTGCTGACAGATTAATTGGTATGCTTGTGCAAGCAGTTCAGAACAAGAGGAAAATGTAAAGAATACACTTGACACAATGAAAACTTTTGAAAAAGTATAGTTTGCAGGTTTTAAATTCACAAAAATGTTAGTTCATTAATGTTTTTATGATTCAAGTGCTTACAGTATATGCCGAAGCAAAGCTGCAGTTGGCAAGTTTTTTGGTTCACTGGCCGTTTCATGAATGACAGATATTTCAAATATCTATCGTTGCAGTGGGACAAAGTTGTTCACACAACAATGAAAACTTTCCCAGTTCTGACAAAAAGTAAAAGTAGCAATTAATTTCTATATTTATGTTGCCACTCGTGTGAATTATTGGATGGACTGGTCACTGTCCTTTGTCTCTGTGCTGCCCACCAAGTTCAAAGTTCACAGTGAAGTATTTTCAGGTCATCCTGTTTCTGACAAAATTTGATTTAGTTTGTCAAAACCATGTTTGGGTGTTCATTTTGTTTACTACTGAGATAGAAAATTTCATTCTCTTTTGCAGTTATTGGATTGCTTCATTCTGCCAGTGGTCATGACTTTATCCTACTTTTTGTTCAAAGTGCGTTTTCTGATTGTTCACTTTGTGGGAGTGGTTGTTGCGCTGGTAGGAGTAGGTTGCATGGTCGGAGCTGACGTTTTGGTTGGAAAAGGTGGCTCTGGGGGTGAGTGACTTATGTGACCTTTACCTGTAGTTGTTGTTGTGAGGCAGTCTCTTACTTTGGGTTCCTGCTGCATCTGATCTTTTTGAACACTGAAGTATGTTTTTTCAGCTTAGCAAAAAAGCTGGTCAGCCAATTGGATCACTACCTACGAATTTTGTAAAATATTTTATAGAAAACAATCTTGTAAAAATTGATCACTTACCGCTAGATAGCGAACATTGGTGTTTGCAACACATTGCAATGGTGTTTGATTGCATACATTGATCTTGCTGGCAAGCAGCAGGAGTGTCCAATCGAGGCAATTTCATTGCAAGTGCCATCAGGCAGAACGCCCGTTTTTACAAACTGTAAATAACCCTTTCCTGAGGGCGTTTGGCTCTTGTCAGACCTCACCACACCCACCAAATGCTGCTCAATGCTGAAATTGATTGCCACACCAATGTTTAGAACGCGTCTCGGTTTCAGGACCTAATCCGGCGTTGGGCGATGTTCTTGTGCTTGGAGGTGCGGTGTGTTACGGCATATCGAACGTTTCAATGGAATACATCTCCAAGAAACGCAATGCTGGTAACGTTGAGTTCTTGGGAATGTACGGATTGTTCTGTCCTATCGTCTGCGGAATTCAAGTGTAAGTTGCCATTACATCGAGTTACATTGTCTCGACTTACAACGCTAGAATCCATAGTTAGAAGTTTGCTTAACATTTAACACAACGTAAGCGATAGTATTAATTTTGCCTATTCCGTAGCATATTACGTTGTTTTAGGCTTTTGAATTTCTTTTGAATCGGCTTTTCGATATTTTTTCTAATAAATAATTAAAGCGTTATGTTGTTTTGTGTTCTGTTTTTAAGTACCATCTTTTGCAACATAACTCGCTATTATTATTGTGTTCCTAAAAGTGATTCGATCTGCTATTGTGTAGAAACAGGTTTTTTAAGATGTTTTAGAGACCTGATTCGGCTCCCTAGAATTGAAAATCGGGTGCCTAGAATCAGAGAAATCGGGTGCCTACAGCTCCATACCGGGTATCTAACATTTTCCTTAAAAAAACTGGTAGAAATTACCGGATTTCGAATGCATAGTATCAAACCATGGGTATTTTGTCTTTCACATGTGGCAGATGGACATTTCTCAAGGCGAAGGTTGTGCGATGTGTTGTTTGAATAGGAAGCAATGATACTTGTGAGCGAAGTCGGTTTGATCTTAAACTCAATAATAAAGTGAACTTATGCTGGCTTGTTTCCCCCACGGCGATCTAATGCTTGCTTGTTCTGCACCTAGAACCTGTATTTTTTGTCAGTTTTATTGCCCGGTTCTAGCGGTCGTGTGCTGAAGCAAGGCTCCGTATTGCGCAGAGCTATTGTGGAGCGTCACAAACTGTCAAGCGTTGAGTGGTCGAGCACAATTGTCCTCCTTTTCGCCGCTTTCGCGGTTTGCATGTTTCTCCTCTATTCTCTTATGCCTCTCGTTATGAAACTGAGCAGTGCAACTGCAGTAAACATTTCACTGCTGACGGCGGATCTGTACGCCCTTTTCGCGGGCCTCTTTCTATTCCACGATCAGGTATGATTGCCTTTAGTTTACCAACGATGTTTTTATATAGATGTTGTCATAAGAATGGTTCGCACTATGTTCTGTTTGTAAGTTTCTTGTCTCGCCAACAGTTTTCGGTTTTCTAGTTCTTAAGTTTGACACTACCTCTACAAAGGTTTTGTTTGCTTTATGCCTCGACTGACTTTTCATCCGTTCAGGATGAAAGTGCGCCCCAATGAGTCATATATCGCTCCTTGATCCCACGATCACGTGCATGAACGTTGTTCGATGATTTAAAAACAGGCTAACTTGCTAGGAACGAATGCGAGTGGTTGTACAGTTCATACACACTCTGGATTTCAGACACAGATAACTTTAAGTGACAACATTTAAGTCATCGTTGCCTTCATAACAATTTAAAGAGTAAACCTCCCGGCATCTCATTCATTCCTTGTTATTTTGTGCTTGGCACTTCCCTACTTGGCTAAAAATGTGTACGAAGTTATTCTTAGCTTTCGCAAAGCTTTTTTGCTGTGTTAGTGATTACTGAAAACGCCGGTGTTATTGCTTTCCAGTAAATCCTCCGATATTTATCAATTCCGTAACTCTCGTCAGAGGATCCGTCAGGTTCGGTCATTTACTCTCACCTGTTGGTGAAGTTGCTCCGTGCGCTGGAAGTTTTGCAGTGCTTATTGACAATTACCGTAAAGCTAGCACTAGGTGCAAACATCCGGTGTTACAATTTAACGTCCTTGCACACAGACCCGTAACTAGGGGGCGCAAGGAGGCTAACCCCTCTGGAAATTTTTTTGCCCCCCCCCTGGACAAATATGTTGCACATAATTTAAAAGTATTGGGTATAGTTTTAAAAATTTTGACTACTGTCAGAAAACTCTCCTCCCCCCCTGGTGTCCCAAGTTGTTTAGGGGCCTGCTTGCACGATCGCAACCGTGAGAGTTTAGTTAGACAATGCTCAATAACCAACTTTACGTTTAACTGAACTAAAACTTCGTGCAGGTTTCACCGTTGGCTCGCATTCACATATATTCTTGATGTTTGCAGATGTCGGCTCTGTACGTCGTCTCTTTTGTGACCATCGTCGTATCACTTATCATATACAATTCCAAGCAGCCACTTCCAAGAAACTGGCTGTCTGATAGCAGTAATTCACTTTCTGGCAGTTCTCGCTCTCTGCCTTTGTCGACTCCAAGTGAAAGAAACAGCCAGACAACAACACTGTCTGGTACCTCGTTCCAAAAATTGTCGGACATGCCCGATGAAGACGCTGCTAATCTCCCTCTGCGAAACAGTCGTATAAACTTTTAAGAAGTGTACTAGTGTTGTTGAACGACGAACATGCCATGAACTTTACTATGGAGTCAAAGCAGGCACGCAAAATGGTTTGCTTCGCAAATGTGTAACCATTTGAAATATTTTTTATTGAAATTTTCATGTTTTTTTTAAACACTTGTAAAGTTCACGGCAATGCTCTATTGTGTAAAACATCGAGTCCTTGCCAGATGCTCGTTAAGCTCTGTTTATTGATGAGTGGTTTTACAGCCAGACACGTGCAACTGACGCATTGCCGATGGTTTTGTTTGAATTATGCATTTTTAAATATTTTTTGTTTTCTTCGCAAGTGCCTCGATTTTTCGCCCCTCCCTTTGTTGCATCGTCGTTTGAAAACACCAAGTGCTTGCAAATCTTTGTCGTACTCATCATGGTGCAACCCGTCGTGGCTGCTTCACCGATGCATCGCTGCTGCGAAATCGCTTTATCCGATTCACTGTTATGCGTTTATCGATTGTGCTGTTCTTCACTGTCAAAAAGTAATTTCTGTGGTCAACTGTCGACTTTTCTAGCGTGATCAGGATCGGCTGCAGCGTGTGCGTGTGTTGGAGACTGGTGTTGTGTTGCTGTTCTTTTTCGCCAAAGAGCCGAAGGTGAGCTGCAAACGCGTCACTTTCGATTGTGATAACATTTATTGACCATCTCCATGCAGTCTTAAAATTACCGCTGCTCTGTTAACCTTGCTTGCTGATGTTTACGTTTCCGCTCTACTGATGATGCGCAACAGGTGCTTGGCGATGCTGCTCGTAAATGGCCTTTCGTATCTAATCAATGAAAGGGATCTTTCTTCAATGATGCACAGTAGTGCCTACTTACAAATTAAGCCTAAATCAATATCCAAAACGGAACGCTGCTTAAATATTCGGTGAGTTACGGTAGTTCGTACAGAAAAACACTCGTTTTAGGTCGTTACATATTTTTACCGAAGGGCACCAGCTCGAGGGTTGTTCTGGCAAGGCCTTTCTTGGTTTGAAGTAGTTCAGCTTTGACTCTTAGATGTGCGTTATTTGGGATCATCGTGCTTTTAAGCTACCGAGTTTATAGTTTCTATCTAAAATTTCACCTGCTTGCAGGCAAGCATATATTGCCAAAATTTTATCCAAACCAGGGGTTGGCAAACTGCGGCCCGCGAGGTCATTTTGTGCAGCCACACGTACGTAGATAGTACATAGTTCGAGTCTATATTAAAGTAATTTTATCGATTAGATTAGAATTCTTGATTTCATTCCAAACGTTTTATTTGAAACCGCGTTTTTACTCAACTGGAAGTGACTATTTTTAGTGTCTATGTGAAATAAAACAACACAAGGTTATTATCATTAATTCATGTTTTGAAACGTAAATTGTAGCTGAAGCACACATGCAGTATATGCGCTCCCCGGTGGCAATAAAGTTTTCAATGGGGCCCTCCGCAGAAAATGTTTGCTCACACCTGATCTAAACCATAGCCAGTAACAGCTGCCCAGTCATGACGTGGCGTATCCGTCACAATGGTATGCGCCGAAGTGCTGTGATGCCGCGATCAACATCTGTTTCGTGAAATGCTCATTGGTCGCTGCAGCGTGGTCTCGTGTCGATGGTGCGCCATCTAGATTTCCGTTTCTGAAGAAACCGCGTACGTCGCAATTCTTTTCGTACTTTTGTGGTCTTCGCGTACTGATGTCATTGCGCACAATCCGTCAGAAAATTAGTTTTGGAGAATTATGTTGAAGTTCATCAATTTGTGACGCAGAAAACAATCTCATTTTGACCAATAAATTTTTCAGTAGCTTTTATTTCAGCAGATATACTTGCAAAAAAACTCGCTCGTTATATAGTGCTTCATAATATGTTCATGTGTTACATGTAGCAATGTTGTTGTGATGGACTTACTTTAACCGTTCCGGTGTTGTTATTAAGACCTTTGGTAGCTTCGACCTCCGTATGCAGACGCGATGAACTGATTGCAATACCATAAAGAAATGATTTACCTGGTTCCAAAATCTTGTGATCTTTTGGGAGATTGAAGGTAGGCCAACTTAGTTTGCATAGTTCGTTGTTAATAATTGACTGGCCTGCTAGTAGAGCTGATCGCTGCTGATTGAAAGTAATTCGTAAGTTCAAGGTTTCATCGTAACGTACAAAGACCTTTGAAAGTGTTTCTTACTCTGTTGTCCTACGATAGTCATTTCAAACCACATCAAGCAAAAGCTTGGTTTGATTCAGAATGTCTGTCGGCAACCCAGTTCCGGATGAAAGCATAATTTGACGAACCGGAGATCACGGCATGGCTACGCTAAAATTGCCTCAAGTGAATGAGATACTCGACTTTCTCACTGCGTAACTGATGCTGTAATTTTTTTTTCATAACCACACAGCGAATTATCACCGGAGCAGATCTGGTCCTTTGCCAACCACCGGGCAATAAAACTCGTCAAACATCTTCCACTGTTTCCATCAAAAAATGGGTTATTAAACTATAAACAGTTCATCTTTCTTTTAAACGTGTAACTTTTGTGTACTGCAGGTGCAAATTTTGAAATGATTGTTCGAACGTGCTAATCGTCCCCTGTATTTGAAGAATAAGCGCTGAGGGTCTTGATGCTTACAGAGGCCGATTTGTTTAGGCAAAGTAGAATTTACCGAGTGCTGAGAAAATTGGCAAAAAAAGCAGTTGCTGCAGGTTTGACTTGCGAACGATTTGAACAAACCACGTATGAGCGCACTGGTCTGATTCAAAATAATCATCACGATCTTTCAGACAGGTACCCAGAAAATTGCAAGCCTCAATCCAATGTACCCATAGGCGTAATGCCCCCCCCCCAATTTTTAAAACATACCGTAAACCTGATAAAACTGGTGGTACGAATGATTTCTTAAGTTTTTCTTTATAAAAATCTTCGATTTATCCGGATTTTTTAATCCGGATCTTCGCCAATACCGGATAAAATCTGCTCTTTTCACATCTCGTAATCCGGATTTTTCAGTGAAGTGCACCAATTGGTCTCTAGGAAAGATTCTGCAGCTTTCAGACGCAACACATGCATGCTCACGATCAACAACGAACGTTTAGGATTATGATAACAGGGACTGCAACTGCAAGCAACATTCGACTAATCGTAGAGACGATTGATACGTCACACATGGGCATATCATATCACGTTGAACATAACTTCTGAAGGCACGCCGCCGCACCAGGGTTTCGGTCTATTGAGTTTGCGTGTGAAATGTAAAGCATAATTCCGGAGCGTATTGTACTCGGTAAGATGTTTGGAGGGCATTACCTTCCAAATAGAGTAATTGCTTAAGGACCAGTCACAAAAATCTCTGCATCAGTCAAAAATCCCAGATTTTTTCTCAGCCAAGTAATCTAAAGTTATGAACTTAAGATTATTCATAACTGCCTGGATATGGCGATTACTAATCTGATGTACCATTGCAAATACATCAGTAAATTCGTATTGGGTCTGCGAAAATCTGTTGTTGTGTCGCAAATGTTCTCAATTTCAACGATTCTCTCCGATGTCTCAGTATCGAAATGACGTCAGGCTAGAAACAACCATCTTCGGTTAATCCGGATCTTCGCCTAAACCGGATAAAATCGTCGGTCAAATTGAATCCGGGTTAACCGAAGTTTACTGTAGTCATTTTAGTGGTTTTGTGCTTTGAGAGGCGTTTTCCAATCAAAACAGTGGTATTCGACTAAAATTAAAAATTTTGCCCCTCCCCAAATTTTTGGGCTGGCTGCGCCAATGAGTGTACCAGGGGCGTTTTCCTCGGGTGTGCTTGCACACCCAGTCAAACTGACCGTGACGTGACCTTCCAGATCGTGCGATCAAGGGAAAATCACAAAAAGCTTGGAAGGTAACTATTGATGTCTCATTGATTTTGTGAGCCTATTTTAAAAATGGTCCCATTTGAATATGTGTGATGTAGCTGGCTTTTTCATGCACCACTGTAATTTCCCGTTTCGTTTTTGATGTGGTAACCCTGGGTGTGCGTTAATACAACCGCATACCAGAGGTGATCATGGAGCAGGAGTGCCGGATTTAGCATTTTAGGCAGGAGCCGGAGTCAATGTTTTTGATTCGAGCAGGAACCAGAGTCAACGTTAAGGTCTGTACAGGAGCTAATCATAATTTTCAAAGGAGCTACCAAGTTTGTGTAATGATGCTTGTTGTGGTCAAACTGAATAGAATTGATTGAAACATGTTTTCTGACCTGTGTCGTCATATATCACAAAAGTGTGACACTGGGTGGGAGTACCGAGCATTTCACCACTAATGGTGGTTTTAGAAGAAAGTGCCAATGCAAAACACTGTAAGTGACAATGCAGTTCGGCAATTTAGGAATCCATGCAACAACCATGACAATCAGAGCCGGATTAAAGGGTAAGGGGGCCCGGGGCAATTTTTCTGGAGGGCCCCTATGACGTAATTAATGACGTCATCGTTCGTAAAAGTTATGTTTTCGCTGATTAGCAAGGTTCCCGTTTGTTTTTTCCGGTAGTCGAGAATGCGCTTACTCAAACTCACATACAGTTAGCTCCGAGAAGGGAATTTGTGATATGGATACTAGGGTGTATTTCTACTAGGAAAAAATATTTCACGGACTAAAGAGTGACACAGCAAGAAACAACATTCACCCGAACAATAAGCAGAAACCTGAGATTACAAACAAAAACACCGGAAAAAAGAACATGTCAATATGGCCAGCCAGGCTAAGTGTGAAACTTGTTTCCAAGCTAATGTCTTGATTTTCACCTTAATTTTCAGGTGCTCTGGTTAACGCCACTGCTTTAAAACGTTGCTGCTTGAAAGTTTTGCCAGAAAAAGCGATTCGGTCGCGACGTTTTTGCCAACACTGCCAGATCCTTGCATTTGTTCTTCTTAGAAGCTTTGGGCTTTTCGTAGCTCCTAAGGCATTACAGGTTTCGGCATCGCGCTAGCTAAACATTGCAATCTCGTTTTCGGCTCTTTCGTTCTACGAATCGACTGATTAAAACCTTTTCTGACGGACCACGCAATAACATGTGGTGTAAATGACTTGAATAGCTTCATGTGTTTATGATGTAACACAACGATAGTAGCCATCGGAAGAAAAGTGCATTTCCACCACACGTTGCCCTTTATAATGGTATGGTTTATTGTTTCATTTGACTCAGCCAAGAAGCAGAAGCATCATAAAAGCCATCGCATGCAGTAAGCCAACCATTAGCAAACATTAGAGCAAGTGGAAACACAATGCCACAATAGTTGATCAGTGTAAACAAAGAGGGGTGCTGTGTCATACAGAATTGGCGAAAGACCGTGGCTGTCATCTAGTCAACCAACCCCGTTTATCATTTTTTGACAAGTGTTGAGAAACAACGATTGGACATCAAATAAGCATAATGAAAAGAAAAACAAAAACAAAAAAACAAAAAAAACGAATGAACGCAGAACATGGTGAAGAAAATGTACAGGTGAAACCGCATGCCTATGTACATAGTATAACGAAACAAAGGTGCAGTTCGGTTGCGGCGACCTCGAGACAGCACTGTTACAAGCAAGTTTGCCTGTAACAACTTATTACTGTACAGAAAACAAATTTGCTGAAATGTCTTCAAGCCTGAGACAGCCAGAACAAATTCAAAAAAGATTACAGCCAATCAAAACTGGTTATTAAGTCAGCTGACTTGACTGAAAACAGCTATCCTAGGACACTAACCTTAAGTCACCCCAGTGACAACGTCATCAAAACGTCAGCAGAAGTCACAAGACAAGCAGTAGAAATCACATGATGCTGATCATGACCAGGAAACAATGACAGAACAAAAGGTGAAAACCCAAGCACCGACAAGCACCTGAAGGTTCTGGAAGTATTTGAAATCAGCCAATCACCAGGTGATTCAATAAGCAATAGCCAATTAGAACACCTGAAGTAAAGGGGCGTTAACAAGTCACAAGACGACTCACGGGTATAAATACAGCCCCATCTGAACTGTAAGTCAGTCTTTCTTAAGATTCATTCCGCCGTCAGGTCAAGTGGCCGCGGTTAAGTTGTTACGTAAGTAACGATCAGGAAAAACAGGCTTGTCCGAGTTAATCTCTGTCAGACCAGACTGTAAAAATTGGCTTGTCCGGGTTAATCCCTGTCAGTTTAATCTACAGAAAGTGGCTTGTCCGAACGAAGTCCTGTCAGACTATTTTATGAAATTCAGATCATGAGAACGAAGTTTTGCCAGTTTGTTTTGTGAGAACCAGATTATGAAAAGTGAAGTTCTGTCAGTTTTAATTGCAAATGCTGCACTATACTAGCTTAGTTTCATCATGCAAGTTATTCAGGCTTAACTTGTGTTTATGACTGAATTCTATTTGCTTTGTTATGTTGCGGTACAAGTCTGAGTTCAGTGAATTGGTTTACTTTGTCGATTGAACTAACACCTGACTGAAAAACAGCAACTTTCGAAATTCTGATTAATGATAGATTTCCGCCCGAATGCAACAGCACTTACCGCGCAAATTGAGACGCAAGTTAACAGCAGTGAAACGTGAGTGTAACAAAATCAGTCTAGCGACCACAGATCAAATGTGTAGATGTATCTTTCAACACAGTCATAATAATGTCTTGCTCTTTTTGAGTGAATTACGTAATACTACATCTACCTAAATAATGGAGTAAGCTTCACTAGCAAAGGTTATTAAGACATAAAAGATTGAGTCTAATTTGTATAAGTGATCGCTTGAATAGGGGAACCAATTCGAAAGGATTGTAGATATCCTTATCGCGCATATTAAAAGAACAGAATTAATATATGAAAAGTATGTGAGCGATGTAACATGTCGACAGGTGCTTGAATATTATGAAACGACGTACTTTGGTGAGTACCACTTTTGTTTTATTTAAAAATATATATCGTAATAAACAAAAGTTATAAAACTAAGAATGGTGTGTTTCACTGATGTGTATTTTCTCGTGTGAGCCATTGAGGAATAATTAGTAATCGGGCAGTTAATAGGGCCTGTCAACCAGACTTAGTTTCTTCGAGGACGAACCTAGATTCAGTAATGAAAACCCATGCATAAATGATAACTATTGGATCTGAATTACATTGTTATGTCACTCTATAGGGGTCGCAACTTGTGTAACAGCACCAAAAGTTCGTGATCATTGATACTAGTGTTGACACTTCTGATATTTTAACATGACATCAGATGTGATGTTCTCAGATAAATTTCTGATGTCTGATGCTTTGGCGACAAATCTGATATTGACTGGATTCTTGTTTTTTTCCACATTTCCTCTCATTTCAGGACGAAAATAAGTTAGATTCATGATTTTTAAGTTTCTTTCATCAATCTCTCACTCTCATCAGTGGCGTAACTAGAGGTTTGACGCTTGCGGACAAAGCTTAGATGAAGGGGGCCCAGTAGCCAAAATTCAGAAAAAACGTTAAGAAAGATACTGAATCTCTGGATGTCGTGAATGTCTGTACTAGATAAAAAAAATGAAAACACCCCGAAAAACGCAAAAAAACAACCTAAAGAATACTAAATATCAAAATGTCAACTGGAGAGGGCCCAGCTTTTACATTGAGCTTGCCAGAGGGGAAGGTCGCT
>Ga0210059_1011628_pt1 | contig 13425 bp, 7 predicted proteins | sample Ectturendosymbi2_FD_188042 | JGI IMG/M metagenome (GOLD analysis project Ga0210059, IMG submission 188042) | Ecteinascidia turbinata endosymbiont from Florida, USA - Sample 2 (SPAdes) (version 2) | ecosystem: Host-associated > Tunicates > Ascidians > Unclassified | place: Key West, Florida...
CTGCGCTATAGCTTGAGTTCCGGAAGCTTTTTAGTTGGACATTATGTCTCCTACTTCGCATTGTCATACATCCTGCAGATTACCATCTAATGTTTGGTGATGATATATGTGTGTTCAGCCCCAGTATTACTGGACTCCAACGTCTTCTGGATATTTGTGGTGACGATGCTGCTGAACACGAAATAATCACTTTTAATTGTAACAAAACAATTGGTGTTCTTTTTTGCCCCCAAAATCACTTTTAATTGTAACAATAGTTGTTGATGCGTTGTACCAGTGTACGCATCTCATCAGCATTGTTTTTGCATAACCACGTAAATCTTGCGTGTGCTGCTTTATAATTCAGGAAAATTAATTGGCTGTCGACCTCATGATAAATGCGTTGCAAAGCATTTGAAAGCGTAATCAGAACAGTTTGCATGCATCTGTGCGCCAATGTGCACCCCGTCTGACATATCTTTTACTTTTTTCTTTTTTTAGTTGGCTGTTTGCCGCAAATTTTTGATGTTAGAATGCCTTCGTTCTCTCACGCTACTGGATCCCTCTATTATGATGGGTGAATGACCCTACAGTTGGGGTGCTGGCAAAGTGTTTTGCTCCTATCAGTGTTGGTCGTGTACAAACACCTATTCTGTAATGCGTTATGGCTAACCATTTTTTGCGCTCCCGCGTTGTTTGAATGTGCTTGTGGTGTGGACCACGTGTCTGCAATAAATGAATTATTCTTATTGTTATTATTAGGCTTAGTCGAATGCAGTTTACTTATGTAGTATTCGTGCAATTAATCTCGAATTCGCAAAATTCAAAACCAAATGTGGAGATTTTGCATTGAAACAAGTATGGTCTAATTGTCTTAATCGTTGCAGGTGCACATAGCTGAACATCTACCAAACTGGAAAAATGACTCTTCGAAGCAGACCGCGTCGATCAATGGTTTATTACCGAACACAACCTATTCTGTAGTAATTTGGGCTGTTTATGGAGGAAAAAGTATACCTTCCGTTGTAGTTCACCAAAACACGAAAAGCTTGGCATTTGAGACATTATCAGCCACCTTACAAGCTTCGACACCAACTTTTAAGACAACAGCCACCTTACAAGTTTCGACACCAACTTTTAAGACGACGAAGATCTTAACACAGACTGCAAGCACTTCTATAAACAACAGTGTGGTTACAACAGTGGCTTGTTGCGGTACGATGCTTTATTGTTGAAATCAAGGCTTTCTTTACGTTGTTACACGCTTGTAAGATATGGCGAAGGCACAATAATTTTACCCTTTAAGTATTAAAATTGTTGTTTAATGCTTAGGAAACCGTTGGTCATTTATGCCCATATCAGTTTTCAACAAATTTTAAAAAGACTTAAAACACACTTATTAACTTGATTCTCTCAGTAGCTGATTTATTTCGAAGCGTTCTGTCCTGTTGAGCAGTCCTATCGAAATACGCATATATTTTGTATTTTTTAATGGGGGGTTGCTGCCAAGATGGCAGTGGGTTCCTAACGTGTGATAACAAAAGCTGTTCTGTTCTACAACAGCTGGTCTACAATGCGATTGTTGCAAAACCAGTCTGGCACCTTGATGGACGAGCAAGCTTCGTAACTGCATCCCACGAGGGAATTCGCTGATAAGACAAGCTGAGTCGCCGCGGGTGGCTCATAGTTAACATCGGTTGCACCTGCAAAAGCAATTTTGCCCTCTTGGCCAGGAGTCACCTTGCGTGCCTCCTACAGAAAATATGTTTGTTTTTGAAAAAAAAATTTCGAAATAGCAAAAGTTTGTTTTTCCGCGTCGGACGAGCTTGTTGCTGAGTTGTTGAAAAATGCGCCTGTGCTCCTAAAACATTATTTGCCATTTTGGCAGTTGTTACCCATATAGTCGGGATTTAAGAGTTACCTGAGCAGCACACCTCTGATGACTAAAATTCTAACAAGACCAATACAACAAGGGAGGTAAGGAATCCTAACGCATCAGTGACGTACTGTAAGTGAAAAAGCTATCAAAAGGGCGAAAAGGGCACTCTTGATCTCCGAAGACTAAAAGGATAAAACCAAGATGTTATAGTTTAAATCAGTGCTTCTCAACCTTTTTGATGTCGCGGCCTACTTTTCGCCAAGACTTTGATTTTGGGCCCACTTCATGAAATATTTGTTTCAGAACTCATGACTAGGCATACCAATAACTTTTTTCAAAAAATATTTAAGTTATCTCGCAACATTCGCGGCCCACCTGAAGGAGCTTCGCGGCTCACCGGTTGAGAAGCGCTGGTTTAAATGAATAGGTGCATTAAGCACACGCGAAATGTGAAGGAACCGAACAAAATATGAAAAAAGCTGCTCGATCTACTGCAATTGCATAAACATTAGGTCGGTGATATTGGAAACAGTATGTAGCAAACTTTTTTGAAAATGAATTTGATGTTCATAATAACACGAAGAGACAAATTGATAACCGAAACCAAAAGATTATGCCACGTTTTGAAAGAACAAACAGTTTCCACCCCAAATTAATGATTTGTGCTTTTATGCTGTTTTCACACAATTATTAAACAACTACACTGACGTGCTTCTTTAACAATGAATATTGCAGCAATATCGAGCTTTGCAAGTTTTAAGTTGTTTTTTTTTATTTTTTAGTGAGTGCCATTTACGCAATTTAAAATTTGGCTAAAGGACTTACGAGTTTGACAGAGTGTTTATTTCAATTTTTTTTAACTTTTTTTATTTGAGCTTGGTGTAATTACAAAATGGTAGAAATTAGTACCAATAACAGCACAATTCTAAGGAGATTATATGCATAGGACTAACTTTTGAAAGAAATGCCTAACTCTGATAGTTGAAAACTTGTATTAATCGTAATTGACAGCGAAAAACAGAAATAGCTTTTCAGTCATTTCCTTATGTCAGCCTTTTAGATAAAAATAGAAATTCTGTGTTTGGTAAGTAACAGAACCTAGAAAAGGTTTCAAGAAACATTACGGATAATTGTTCGAAAATCTATTCTTAGTAAGAGAGATGAAACTATTATTGAGAGGATATGGCATCGCATTTTCCAAAAACTCCAGTTTTTTCACGATACAGTATAAAGTGGAAATCTTAGGCCCCCAAATAAAGCTCCAAGACCCCCCAAATTGAAATATGAAATACTATAAATCAGTGGAAATTTTGTCAAATTTGAATGTGAAGCTCCCCATGCACAAACGTAAAGTCCCCTACTGACGACTTTCTGGTGACGGCTCTGGTTGAAACATCAAGTGAAGCCAGCTAGTAAGTCATGCCGAAACAAGTAGGTTTACGACAGGTCGCCTCTAAAGCACAACAGTGTGCTTTACTAGGTCCGACAACCTGCAATTGTCTGAAATCATTGAAATGTTTCTGTATTTAATCACTTGGGATAAGTCAGAGCCGCCACTCTTTTCGAGGAAGTAAGAAGTTTTATTTGTAGCACACTTTGGCTGCTGAACTATCTGACCTGCTATGGAAAGCTTAAAATATTTTTAAATGCAGGTGATTTTGTTAAAGACAACAGTGATATCGACTGGAAAATAGTTGCTCCTGTCGGAAGTGTATCTATACTTGCTGCCATGGGAATCATCCTGTACCTGGTTCGCCAGCTTGTCAACAAAAAACCAGATGCGAATCCCAGCCCACATCAAGCCTCAACGCAACTGTAAAAGCTGCTTCGAAGCATTTGCATTTCTTTTTTTTTCTCGGAAGAGGTAAGATTGGAGCAGGGACAGTTTTGCATTCTTCAAAAGACGCTAGCCTTTGTTTGCCATGCAACAATTGATTTCGATTGTATTGGAGGTAAAGGCTTACGTCCGGGAAATCTTTTCCAAATATTTTGCTGATAAATTAAATCGGATTTAGTATCTTGACGTACAGTACACGCATCACTCCAAATTTAAAATTTTCTTCAATACTTCCGTTCTTGAAAAATTCGTGTTCTTGAGCTAAAGCGTGTTCCCCAAGAAACGTTAGTGTATAATTGTCACTATCTCAAACCATTGTCTCATTCGTATGTGGATGTAAGATAAAATATTTCTGTCGACTTGTGGATAAGAATGCGTATAATTTTGCTACGAATTTTTGGAAAACCCACAAATTGTTCATATAAAATGGTTTGGAAGTTCGAAGATGCATGCCTACTGTGTCTCGTCAAAATACACTATGATGGAGAATTAAAGAGTCCAGTACCTACACTATGGACAGCTAGGAACATTGCGAGAATGTGTGGAAAAGCTGACAGCATGTGTGCTTCAAGGCTGCAGAGAATAAGTCATTCACATGCATGCAGCTTGGATTGTTTTTTGCTTTGGTAGTTGTGTACTAATGCCCTACACATGAGCCACAATGGCTCTTGCACCTTTTTTTAGCTTTGGTGGCATTTGGAATTACTGGTATGTTTTGCAAAGGCGTTTAGGCGCAAATATGTGAAGCAGAAAAAAATAGAGTTTTGTCCTCAGTGCAAACGCAGTATGCTCAGCTTCCACTCAGAAAGCAGCATACAGCACCAAAACTCTCAAAGAGTCAGCACCTTACCTTGTATCAACGGAATAACTTTATTATTTCCAAAAGTATATGTTTATGGCGACTGCTCACATTGTTTGCTGTGAAATAACCAACACTGCCATGATTTGCCAGATTTTGATGTGCAAGGGTTGCATTGTCAAGGGCTGCAGCCTGCAGGTACGCCCATGAAGATCAATAATTTCTGAGCTCCCGGAAGACTGGTTTAGAATTACCTTGCTTTCGCAGCTTTGCGGTTTCTGCTCGCATATTTTGACCCATAGTGGATATTATTAAATACTGCGTAACCCGCATTTACAGCCAAAGACGTACGTAATTTCACCTGTTTTTGGCACGTTGCCAACTTTTATCTCAGAATGAAATTTTCATGCTTTTTAGTAACATTGCGATGTTTGTTATTCGCGTGGAAGCAATTTGTCCCTAACGCACTCGAACACTCATAGCTTTCAGCTAGAGCGTGCAACCTATTATAGTCATACGAACTGAAGGAAGGGTTAAAAAGGAGTGTTAGATAACTTTCTTGCATGTGAATTGACTGTAAACTTCGCAGTTGCGTTGTGCTTATAGCGCACGCCCAAACGTTTAAATAATTAATATTTTACACGTTGTTATTCGATGGCTCCACGCACACAGTCTTGGGGGAACGAGACGGGAAGTTTATGACTAACAATCCTGTAGTGTTTGCTATCTCAAGTTAATGATCTTGTTTGTTTTATTCTTCAATTCGAAAAATTTACAGTACCTGCTTCCCACAAAATATTTGCCAGCACAACTCCTGTACATTCCTTGGTTCAGTAGGAAAATCGGAGCTGAAAAATGGACGACTGCAGAGCAACAATGTTATTATTAAACGCATTTCTTTATAGACGTATGATGACTTTTCATACCCAAGGGAACGTGTGGTTTTGAAGGTATAATATGAATTGACTGGTTTATGGCAAAAATTCTAGCGGGAACAATTTGTTTCATGCAACGCGCAATTAAATTAAACTGTGTGGATAGAAATTTTTTGCATTGCTGCACAACAAACACGTCTAGCTTTGAAGATAAAAGAAAACATAAGCAAACCGTTTGAGCGCGAGTCTGCCGATAACGTTATAACACATTTGTACTGTATAAACCAAAAGCTTAGTGAATTGGTGGGCGTTTTAGTTGACAGTTTACCGCGATAATCTGGTCTACCGCAACGCAAGTCCCGCCGCCTGTTTTACCAGCACAGCAGTCTACAGTACCTGTGTGTTATACAGTATCTTATTTACAAATGCCGTGCTTGGGTCGGTGGATCGTTGTTAATTGCATCATTTTACTAGAGCATGCCGCTTAAGTTGCCAAAATATCACGTAAGTTGCGTTATGCTGAGTGAATGCGGTGTGTGGGTTGCAACATGTCATTCACCTTCATTTTGAAAACCTTTTCATCACTTGCTTTTCCAAAGCATCAATTAAGGTGTATCTGTGATCCATGTCATAAGTGCGACGCAGTGATGAAGTAAGGCAGGAAGCGGGATGAACGAGAATTGATTGCGACTTTTAATGCTTAGTTTTATGGAATGCTTAGGTTAACAAATGCAACTTGTAAGTTTTAGTTTTGTGGATTATAGTGGTTAAGTGAAATGGGTTTCAGACTTGTCAGGTGGCGTAAAAACAGTTGTCAGGCTGGTCTGGTGGAAGACCGTCAACTCAAAAAGAAACATCGCTGTGGACCGTCAGCGAAAATGGCACCGAAACTTTTTTTGCATCAAGTTCAGTAAAAACTCGGAATGCCTAACAACAAAGGTCATTTGTAATCGCTATTGAATGAAATGTGCGATTGACCAAGACGTTTGAGACCACAGCTGTTCTTTCGTCCAGGTGCATATTTGCGAAGAGACCGTGATCTGCATATTGTCCAGCTTACGTTATTGTGAAGAATTGGCACAGGTTGTTGCGAAATAACCAGCTTCAACGGATCAGGCCAAAGACAATCTTCGCAACCGTAATATTAGATTGTCGCGTGAGAAGTTTGCGTACATTTGTTTGTGCTCCCAGGGGTGTAGTGTTAAAAAAGAGTTGTGGGAACGCCGTTCCCACACCAAATAAAAATTAAGATTGCACAAAATATTTCGAATAAAGTGAGCATTCGCCTGCACGAAATTCCACACTGGATCTTCCTGTTTCACTGGACTTTTGATCAGCATTGCGAATCTACGTGTCGCTAGCACATCTGTTGAGATCGCAGCCACGTTTTAATGCAGTCAACTGCAAAATGGTGTGGGAACGCGTTCCAAAAAAAGGTGTGGGAACGGCGTTCCCACCCCACTACACCCCTGTGTACTCCTCACAATTAACAAGCACCTCAAATATCTAAGACGCGCTTGCACGATTTTTTAAAATCTGAAAGTACACTTTCCGATACATACTGCTGCGAATGAGCGGTACAGGAAACGCTGCATTTAGTCAGGAAGCGCTTGGGATCACAGCCATTGAGATCACGCAACATACTGCAATCTCCACCTGATCGATCTGGGCGCTGATATCCGATTTATCTATCTTACGGCGTTGGTTAATCTATGCTGACTAGGAACTCAATGTAAACAGCAAGTAAAGTGTTGTAATGTAGCCGGTCAAGTTTGGATACGCTATCAGCCAAGTTGTCAAGTTGTTTCATGTTTAATTTACGTCGCATATAGATTGGGCCCAAATTAATTGAACGAACAACATGTTGCCTAACGATCTGCGGAGCTTGAGAAACGCCAATGATTTTGCCAAACATCACAGTTCTGCGAATTCATATGCAACGCATACAGGCACGGTGCATCACCACTGGGAGGAAACCAAGTTCGTGCACATCTCGATCAGATTATTTCCAAAGTACTGATTGCTGTTGTTTCAGCCGGTGGTGACTTGTGATGTTTAGGGAGTTAACAGCAGGAGTCAGGAGACTATTTCACATTATTTGCAACAACTTCTCGGTCCAAATAAACAAAACTAACAAAGAAAGCAGAGACCGCAAGCTCGTCGCAGGCAGAGAAATAATTTACCACTCTTAAGCATGACTTTAATATCTCGTAAGAGCTCTTCTGATGGAAAACAAACTGGAAACGTCCCGCGGTATTGGTGGCGATACTTCAACAGGAAAAAAGCAAAACTGGTGCAGCACCAACTATGCAGGTATATTCGACAACAGAACAACGCCTCGCAGGAAAATCAGTGGACTAGTAAGCATCGAGCATTCTGCTAACCACCAAATCGACAACGACATATCAACAGGACGGCAACGTAGGTCAACCCGCGCTCGAAAACAATACGAAAAGTGGAACGCAGTTTTTTTTTAGGTTACCATATGGCTATAATAGTTTGCAACATGTGGCTTCGTGCCCCATCGTGCCGAATACATAGCAATTGACTTCAAAGAGAAGTCGGAGTACCACACTGCATTTTCGATGACATTCTGTGTACTGTACATTTTAGTAAAGATCCTTAAATGGTATTAATATTTGACGCTATCACGCGTGAATCCGGACAACTACTGGGCGTCTTGTTTTCCATTAGCTCCTGCTTTTTTTTGAAAAATTAGTCGCAACACAGAATGCTAATGAATCACCAACTCGCCTGCCGCAGAAGGCGCAGATAGATAATAATTGGAAGTGAGCATCAATTGGAAAAAAGGTTCTTTTTTAACTAATCAATAACCAATTAGCAAACCACCCGACGACAAACACCTTAGGAGCCTGTTTGATGAAAGAAATGGCCAGTCAGTACATTGAAATCATCATTTGCACGCCACAGTCCAGGATATACCTGTGAAAGTGACGCAACACAGAGCCGACATCGAATGTCTTGGACACAACTCGCAGCACAGCACGAAACGCGCTAAACACGCACAATGCGGAGTGATATTATTAGACTATATGACTGCACAGTGAATCAACCCAAGCTTGAGGTATGAGGAGCAGCGATTGCGTGACCGAAGTTTCGAATAATAATCAACCGCAGGTAAGTGCGCTACGCGTCGCGAGGCTGATCGTTTTCGCACCTCGGTCAAAGAAGGGTGTATATGTAATTGAAAGAAAACAACACAGGTCGAATGTTTGCGATGACCAGAGCTTGAACATGTTAGAACCATCAAGAACAGAGGACGACTTGTTTTGATGTTCATGACTCAATACATGAGGAACAGTCAAATTAGACCAGTGTTTCTTCAACTGGGTTCGACGGAGCCGTTTCAGGGGTTCGACCAAGGTCATGTGATTTCAGTAACCCATTTTTACTTTCTGATGTATTGGGGGAAAATGGGGTTCGACAAAAGCTTGGAAAACTACGTCAGGGTTCGGCGTGTTTGTAAAGTTTAAGAACCACTGAACTAGACCATTCTAGTTTACCAGGACAGCACACAACGTAAAAGAAGCGAAATAAATATGCGTCCGTCCACCAACTTACTCTCCAGGGATATGTGTCATTAACTGTGTCTTATCCAATACGCCAACCACATGCGCATCTAATTAATTCCTCCCAGCAAATGGAGCCAAGGCATGACATTTGTTGCAACGAATACAACAGTTCGCGTAGGAACAATAGCGTTCTTTTTTGTTTCGGTCGCATCGCAAAAACAACAACACTGGCGAACTGTGTCTACGTTGAAAGGGATTTAACGTAAAAATACGCACCTACCACTTCACAAATTTTACTAAATCATCGAGCTATTGCAACTACTTTTAACAGGAACTAACAACATACTGCATGGTTCGATAATAATTAATATGTCGTTTAAATTCAACACATTAACTAAAGCCACACCACCACCACGATTCCTACCATTCTACGCAGCATTGAGGTGTCTGGCAGCCTGCAGTCCAATCAAAGGCTTGCTTAATAAGAAACACCTTAAGAGGCCTTGGTCCATTAATGCAGCTGTCGCAAATGCAGTGAAGATTCTACGGGTGAAGCGAAGGTTCACAAGTGAAGAGAAGCTTTTACGAGAAGAACATCGATCGTTCTTTGCGGTCTGGCGTCCTTTCATAAGACACGCATTCAGAAGCTGGCAACAAACTGATGTGTTTGAACTATTGCACTGACCCACATCGACAGTGAATAAAGCTTTTAAACTGACAGTTTTTATCAGAAGCAACAGACGTTGGTTCTAAACAAAAATCTTCACGCGACAATCCATTTTCTTCTGACGAATGGCAGCGGAACCTGACAAAAAACAAAAACACAGAATTTCAAAACATTCCAATGCATCATATTTTTTCGGTCTCAAATACTGCTTGGTCATACCACATTTTCAAAAAATTCGAGTTATTTTTTGTACTAGTGATCATCGGAAGACATTTTGATATCAACGATTTGTAACGAAACAATTTATATAATCTACATATTAGACCACTTTAAATTATTATCAGATACTTCCGCCGATGCTAAGATAATCAGGAAGCATCTTCAGATTCCCCTCTGCTAGTCCTACTGGAACACGAAGAAGCAAGGTCATGTAGCTGTCAGGGTTGCGGAGTCGGAGGTTTTTGGATGGAGTCGGATTCCTAACAATACTAGGAGTCGGAGTCGGATTTTGTTGTCCGATTCCGACTCCGCAAGTCAAATTGGATAATTTTTACATCACATTCTTTGAGTTGGGAATTCCTATTGAAATGGTACAATTTCTTATGAAACTTCTGTTGAAACAGAGAATTCTTGCTGTGTACCATGATTTCCATTATGTGCTAGTTGCTACAAAATTCTTGACAGTCAAATTTCATTCGGGTTATGTTAAGGAGTCGGAAATTGTGGAAAGGTCGGAGTCGGATATTTAACCTAACCTCCGACTCCGCAACCCTGGTAGCTGTACGCCATTCAACACAACTGCATGACAATGATTCCCAACCTTCATAGTTTAAACTTCCATAAGCTTAAGTACGATGGAAAAGAACGCAAAGCATGCGCAGCAATCAGACGCGCTTCTATTTTTCGAGAAACGCGTCGTTCATCACAGTGTTCTACATTTTGAAACGTTTGCACACATCGATAAAAGATTAATCCGGATGAAAAGACTTGACAGAAATCCAATACAGCGACTTACAGATCTCTACAGTACAGTTTCACAAATCGTGCTGATCAATAAACACTAAAGGTCATAGTGAGCTTATCCGCATTCCAGAAAGTATTGCAAATATTTCAATTCGAATTGGCCTCATATAGTCACCTTCATGTCGTTCTAGCCTCGTTCGGATTCTTTTGCGACATGAAAACTGTCGGAAACACGAAACCACCTCAAGAAAAACATTTGCATGTCATCAGGCCCTTCTTACAAATTCAAAGTTCACCGATTTTATTGTTTCACGTCTTCGTGTACATGGAGAACTACTAAGTAGTGACCGTAAAGTTCATAACGCAATAGAACCAAATAACAAACGATACAACAGAACATACTAGAGTCAGCGATGGCGTGAATTTGCGACTTAATATGGGCTAACAGAAATGAAAAAGTACGAAGACCAGTTATAAGCAACTTTTTGTGTATACCAGTGCATTACGGAGCTCGACTCGTCAGGTGTTTTTGGACTGAAAACGTTAGTGTTCGTTCTTCATTGCCGATATTTTTGCATTACTCAAACCACAATTAAATGACATTACAATGTGTATTAAACATCAGTCAAAGTCACGAGCTACTGTGCGTTGTTCCTGCGCTCTGAGATATGAAATCGGTCGTAGCTCTTCACGTAGATGCTCAACAGAAAAACAGCAAGTTTGTTGATTTTTGACTTTTTCAATATGCTTCGAACAAGGAGCACAATCGTATCTTAAAACTCACGCGGACTATCGCATCACATATGTTCCAACTGGTCACATAGGAAGTCAACTGACGTTTAAAATATTTACACGAAACATCATTTGCGCCAAAACTCAGCGTCATCAAATAAAAGACAAAAACAAGCATTGGGTGGCACAGTTTTAAGAAATACGAGTAAAACACCTACATAGCAAATGATATGATGCTTTAAAGAGCAGGCTCGCATAAAGTATGCAAGAAAATTTTCAAATCTTGTTGTGACAGTCAGCTTTTGGCAGTAAACATATCTAAAGCAAAATCAGTATTAGATCCGGTACTTCACCTAACTCTTTCCTCTCGGAACGATTTTCATGTTTTGTACAAAGTTACATCAACATATGGAGGAAATCGATAGGTTCAAGATTAATTATTTAACGAAACCTACAGCAAAAAGACTGCAGAACAATGCCCGTCAGTGAGCCACCGAACTAGCAGCAAACGGGGGTCAAATGATGACGCATTAAAAAGCAAGCATGTCATGTTTTTCTCAAGTATTGACTCCGACTAGACAGTAGCTAGAATTATTTCGAACAAACTATGCGAAGACACCGCACGAGACCGCTTACGCACATAACACTTAAAGCAAGTTGCGACAGAACCACATCAGCTATAAAACCAAAACGGCAATCGCTTCACTTCGTGTTGATACCAGTAAGATTTATCTTTTGCTTTGACAGCGTTTAAATTCAAAATCCAATGTGTAACTCACGCACAAATGGTTCACAATAATTCAGAGACGAATGCAGCAACAGTAAGCTTCACAAACTTACGTCGACGACCGTCGTAACTTTAGGGACATGAAACCGAAGTAGTAGCAGAACAGCTTGCTTTATCGCATTCATCGCTTCCTCATTCGACAAGCATGTTCCGAGAAGATACACGAAAACGTTCCCAGTATTCAAATCAAACGCCTGAATAATGCATGAACAAGTGACCAAGTTAATGACAACTAATGGAAACGCCAGGAGAGTTTACTACCGCTAACAGCCAGGCGAAATAAAAGCTGAGAAGGCGTTAATCAGTCGCTTTGGCAGAGTTTCAATTCAACAACACGCTGTAATCGCTCGAGAGAGACAAGGGTGCGGAATAAAAATAGAATTGAATTCAGTTTCATGGCCAGAACAACACTGCTAAAGCCAGGTTAACTTCTCATTGTATTGACAAACTTATTTTAAACCGGCGGTTCGTCATCTTTTCTAACCCTTTTTTTCCGGAACATAATTGCAAAATTCGGCGTAATGCTGCAATTACGCAAGGGAATAAAAATGTGACCAGCATTGCAAGCTCGACCAAAAAAATCGTGAAAGCAACTGCTAATTCCAAACAAAGTACCGATGATTAGCAAGTTGAAGGAATTCGATCAATGCTGCAAGACAACTGAACCACCAGCCACACCACCATTACGTTTGTTCACAGTGAATGGATGGGAAAAAAACAAGAAACGGAGCATGCCCAGTATTTCTTGTCAGCAAAAAGAAGATGCATCGACTACAGCAACTCGCTTGTGCGAAGTTTCCTCAGGGTAAAACTACGCTCGTACATATGTTTTTATTTTCGTCGCAATAGTCAGAAGAATTTTATTTTAAAGGTATCTTATCGCGAACGTTTCATATTTTTAGGTACAGTTCTTCTTCGTTGCTCCCGTTAAAAACAACAAACACAACTTTTCTACTCTGCGTCACAATCACATCATGGAACAACATATTTTTCCGTATACGAGCCTATATTACCTTAAACACAACATCACCATTTTCTTCTTGAACAGCTGGTCGTATTTTTGTGTTAATCAAATCGTCTAGGACTGCGTCAGCCTCGTTCGGTGGGGGAAGGCAAATACATTCACCTGCAAATTAACCGCCAGGAGTCCTCAGCGTATGCGCAAACAAACCAAAGCGAAATGAAGCTTTCAATATCAACATTATGGAACAATCAAACCGCTGTTGCAACCTCTCGGTTAGTTCTGCGTTGAATGTGCGGTTCACCACGAACGGGATGTGCGCGGAAAATAACACCCACAAATATGTGGCACGAACAAGCAATAACAGAGCGATCTCGGTGCGTGATCTCTATAGCTGCTTGCTACCACAGTGT
>Ga0210059_1011630_pt1 | contig 13425 bp, 7 predicted proteins | sample Ectturendosymbi2_FD_188042 | JGI IMG/M metagenome (GOLD analysis project Ga0210059, IMG submission 188042) | Ecteinascidia turbinata endosymbiont from Florida, USA - Sample 2 (SPAdes) (version 2) | ecosystem: Host-associated > Tunicates > Ascidians > Unclassified | place: Key West, Florida...
CTTTTTCTCCGAGGTATTTGGGCTCGGAGCAAAAGGGCAGGGTTTTGTTGTTGTAGTTGACTTTCGGCTCACATTTAGCTTCCTTGTTGTTGAGATGGAAGACCGCCGACACCGTTTTCGTAGTGCTGAACTTTAACTTCCAGGTCGTCAGCATATGCATACTTGCTGGAAAGGGTAGTTGGCAGGTCAGAGGTGTAGATGTTGAAGTAAAAGTACGGGTGCCAGGACGGATCCCTGTGGGACGCCATTCTTGAGGCGTCGTAACTCACTCAGAACCAATACAAAAGTAACCAATTGTCAATGGAAATTATAATAAATAAAACACAATGGCAAGAGAATTTGTCGATGTTAAGCAAAGATTGTCACTGTGTCACACGGGATTGGTGGAAGATCTTGGCGGTCATCTAGTCCATAGGTTCTCAAAGTGCTCCGTACGGAGCCCCAGAGCTCTGTGAGAGAAACCTCGGGGCTCTGCGAGCTATTCGTTTACTTATAAAAATACTGAGTTGGCTAATTTTGCAACTGCCTAAAGAAGCAGTAACGGCATTAATAAAATTTATTGTGGGGCTCCGGAAATTATGGTCAATCTCTTCATGGGCTCCATAACACCAAAAGTTTGAGAAACCCTGATTTAGTCAACAAACCTCATGTATTAATTATTGACAAGTGTTAGGAAACAACAGTTGGAAGTAAAAACAAGCACAGTTAGAAAAGCAAACAAACAGAAGCCGCGTTTTGTCAAACAAGACTTGCTTGTGCGGCAAGCCGTTGAAGTGTTTAGCCTTGAAGAACGTTTGCTCGCAATGCTGCCACCCTGATCTGTTTAACGATGTGAACAACTCTGCGTCCATTGCAGTATCGCATCAGTGGCGTAGCCATCCTAAAACTTTGGAGGGCTGAAACGTTTGACTTTAGGCGAGAAACAGCATTTTTGTTTGGGACGCCGTTTCTCAAAGCACAGAATGACTAGGTCTGCCACAATTGGAGGGCATGTCCCCTGGGCTCCCCTGTCTACGCCTATCGAATTATGATGCACACCATCGTGATAATCCAACAAATCTACTTGACATGCAGAAAAATCTACTGGACTTGACGTGTCAACAAGAATAAAAAAAACATAAGAACTAAAAATTGTTTCATCGCTTTTTGGCTGGTCCGTTGTTTTGATACGTGCAGGTGGAAAGCGATTGCTGTCATTTCGAGTTTTTAGGTTTTTCCTTTAGGACCTTGCGGGTACGCAGACATCATGCTGATTACCGCAAAACTACTGCTCAAATGTATAATGTAAAAAGGCTGGACACATCAGGTTTTCTGTGTGAATGGAGCGCAAATGTTCAGTTTCTGGCAACCGCGTTTATTTTGCCCTGGTGGTTGAAAAGGTTTTGTTGCCATTAGCGCCAAGTGGTCGTGTCAATAGATCAGCTACAGTTGGTGTTTTGCTCAGGGTCGGTAGATACTTCATCAGCACAATGGCCAGGCGAACTCTAATAAACCGGCAAAGCTTCGTGCTTTAAGGTCAAACGTGGTTTTCAGGAAATAAACTGCTGATTAGAAGCTCGATCGATTGATTACATAACAATGGTCATTATGCGTCGCTAACTGTGTCCATTCTCTCGTTTTGGAAACAGCAAATGCCAGGAAGGAAAGCGTGGTGAGAGTGCGCAGGCGTGCAGAGCTTTTTGATGTCCGGGGCTACTGCTCAGGGGCGGATCCAGGGGGGGGGCGATGCCCCCCCTAAAACCTATAAAAGTAACTTTTTTCGCCGTAATTTTGTACAAATTGGAAGAAGGCATTCGCGATATAAGGCCATGTTGGCGTCTATTAATTATTTATCATAGCAGTGTCATGAAGTATACTTCAAGTCTCTTACACTAGTGAACCCGTAATGAGACTTGATTGCCAAATATTACTGAAATCTCCCCCCATAAACTTACTGACTGGACCTGCCCTTGCTACTGCTTGATTGTATGCCCCACTACCAAATTCTAGTAGTTAGGGATTAAAGAGAAACACAGGCGCTTGAAATACATGAAAACTAATGTTGACAAAAAAAACAAGTTCGGAAATATGGATTAAAAAATGTTTCAAAACGTATTTTTTGTTTTTGCCTGAGGCATCTGTTTATATTATAAGCAAAATTATTCTAGTTATGGGTATGCATTGAGGAACTAGCTATTGCATTTATGCATGTAAATAAGTATCAGATAGGCGCACCAAAAAGACTTGTGAGACATGACAGGAGATATACTTTTTCTATTATGAACAATTATGTGAAATTGTACAACCGTGCTGTTTGATGCATTGCTACCTTTTATGTTTTCTGAACTATAACCAAATAGCGAAGGAGTTTGTTTGGTAAAAATAATTTTGGAAGTAACTCCTTTTATTTAACTAGAAGATATGCATGCCCGCTCAGGCAATTTGTGTTAGTCACGTTACAATACGAAGAAGCATCTAGTTACAGCGCTTTAACAAAATCTGATTACACTCTAAAGATGCCCCGGGCCGTCGCCCCATTCGCCCCCCCCCATGCGCGATCCTCGTGTACTTGGAGACATTTTAAGTGTTTAAATTTCGGAATGTATTACCACACGTAAATTCGGCCAAATTTTCAAAAATACTCACAAAAAGGCCAAAAGGCCAAACAAAATATTTGCGGCGAAACCATTTCCGAAAATAGCGAATTTTCACAATTTGGCCGCAAAAACGCCACTTTCCCAACCCTGGTTTTCCGTTAAACTTTGGATGAGCATGCATCGCAGAACCGTTACCAGAAAGTCTTCCATAGGGGGGTTTGACGTTTGTGCAGGGGGGCTTGACATTCTAAAAATTGACAAAAATTCCACTGATTTATAATGTTTCATATTTCAATTTGGGGGGGGTTGGAGCTTTGTTTAGAGGGGCTAAGCAAACCAAAGCTCCCCGGGTCGATGGGACTGATGTACCGCAGTGTAGCGGTTGTACTGAGCCAAATTACGTTGAAGGCATGACACGACTCGAATCTAAAACTCATAGTTAAAGTGTTTCGCTTCGTGTTGCACAAGGTTGTTGCTTGCTTTGCACAGAGCCAAAAAAACTTCAGGAAATTCGCAACGCGGTAGCTTGACAAAACCGCGTTTGTTCAGCAGTAAACCAAAACGCTTATCGTTAGTCGGAAAAGATTTTTAAAAAAGTCGCAGCTCAGAAAGCTTATGTCAACACGGAGCGGAAAAATATGATACAAAGCAATGAAGACTATTTAGATTTTACCTGCGAGCACGGGCGGGACGGGTGTGAAGTTTAGAACGTCACTTCCTGCGTGTAGATTAGAACGTCGCGGACTTCCCTCAGTCGTTAATTGCCATCAGTGTCGATGTTTGCTCGCTGAGTTTCACATTTGACCTGGGGAGTAGAAAAAAGACTGGCGACAACGCACAAACCTGAAACATGTTAAGGACAGGTTTTCATGTAAAAATTTTCAATCTGGTTTGGTTTGCATGACCAAAACCGCGAATTTTTTACGTTTGCAAGCGGGAATTTTAAATCAGAGGATGAATTACGAACACGTGCAAGGAAACTAATTTTTGTTCAGAGTGGTAGCACTATTCCAGCATATTTCTGCTTGATAATTCCAGCTGTTTTTTAGTGAGACATTTTACGTTTTTATCGGTAGCTCAAACTATGCAATGACCTCTTTACCGTAATCCACTAAAAAGCTTAACTAGAAAGCAGTGCGAACAGGATGCCCCGAATACCTGTTCCACGTTGCTTTTCATGTTATTATTCTGTGCTGTGTAAGCAATAGGAGGGTGGGTGCTTCTTTGTGGTTGTTAGTTGTGCCATGGGTTTGTCACCAGGTGTGGAGCTGAGTTTCCGTTGGAAAACATGCTTCATGACTATAGGTTGTGAAAGTGAAACACGCCGTTCTGAAAACAGCGAAAACTAAAGCATCGCTCGGCAAGCATTGTTGATGTTGTTATTGTTCTTTGCCAGTTAGCGAGGGTCTAACATCGAGTCGGCGCGACGTTTTGCAGCCCAGTGTCAAAACTATCCATCACTTGACGGAAATTTTTACACAGCGATGCCGATGGAACATTGGCTTTTGCTTCTGATGCCGAAAGTGCCACACACATAGTTAACGTGTGGTGGGCTCACAGTCCTTTGATATCTCTTGCTTTTTAATGCGTCAGACAGGATGTATATGCTTTTGGGTTGGATGGTTTCTTGCGTGCGAAGCTGTACAGTGTATTAAAGGAATTGGGGTTTGTGAATGGATGAGGCTTTGCACTGATAACATGGTGGTCAGCGTTGATGCTACGCGAATGTTTATTCCGAACTCGCCATGTTGTTGGAGGCGGCGATAAGATTTCGGAAAGTGCTGAGGTCACTCCTACGGCAGCAGCACAGTCGCAAAAGGCAATGTGTTGCGCGTGTGTGACTGGATCTGCACAGTGTGCTGTGACAGGAGTTCAGGGGACATTTAAAGCATTCCTTTTGTGCAATAGCAATACGTGGGTAAAAGCAAGTAGAATTATCCAAGATTTTGTAGAAACTTAAGTAAATAAAAATAGGATATTAGTCTAGTTTGCACAGGGACAACTGTCCTGCGCTTGTGTTACAAACAGATGTTTGATTTTATGTTCCCGGCTGGCCACACCGTACGTGCTTTCCTTGCACGTGACTTAATGTTTGAAATGGCACGACGTAGTACGTTGTACGTGCACATATATATTAATAATTCGTAAGTGCCTGAAGTGATAACTTTCTTGGCCCTTCCGGTGAGCAGTGCGTGGTCTGCCTTTCCGAAGTGCTCCCGAAAGTCACGCGCTCCACGTGAGGCTATTAGCAGCAAACAACTGGGATATAAATAAACCGTCGTTGATTGCCGAGCGCTGCGCGACTTAAAGAACGTTTGATGAACCGCCATTTGTGTGGTTCAGGTTTTGAAAACCTCGCAGAGTGCTACGGTAGTGCAGCTTCAAGTGTTTTTGGTTTATTATGTTGCGTATTTATACGCCCCCAAAAAAGATCTTTTGAAGCACAGCGCGTTCATTGGCCAGTTATCAGATGTCGGCTTGCTGTTATGAATTAACTTGGTTATTGGTAGTCTTATACAGCCAAGCAGATATGAGTTAATGTGTTCGCTCATTGATGCCAACAATGACAGCCGCAACTTTATTTTTGCAGAACTTAGACACTGCGAAACAAGCAGCCCTGATCTTTCTGCGTTGCGGGCGAAAAAATCTTCGCTGAGTTTCGGCAACTTCAAACGCAAGATGAGCAACAAGGATTTAGCATCTGAGAACAAGGGGGAAAAAGTCACCCCCACTTTTACAATCGACGAAAACTTTCTCGAAGACGAAGAATACCGGGCGGCCATCATTAACAAAGGAGATGGTGGTAGGTACAGCATATGTACGATCTGCCAAAATTGTTTTGTGCATGCCAAGTTTGTAATGATGGTTTGATGTTTTGTTTTGCTATGTTCATACGATTGTATAGGACTGCGCACGAGCAGCAACATCTCCACAGCTCAAAACCCATGGTAAAATTAAACCGTGTTAATTTTTCTTTTGCAATACGATGAAACGCAAATTAAAATTGGTATTTTCATCAGAATCTGGGAATGCTAACAAGATTAGGCTGACGCGAGCGGAGTTGGAATTCCAATCACCTTTGTTATTAAATTCAATAACGTGAATGTATACGCTAAACCACGGGCGGGCACTGGGCAATTAGCGGCCGGCGGACGACATGTAGTCCGCCACAGCATTTTCGGTGGCCCGCAGAAGCTTCAGGAAATATCTTCAGATGTGAAATTTGTGTGAGTTTGCGTTTGTTACAATACTGCTTGCGCCGGATAAAGTTTAATTGCTCAAAACCAATTATCTTAGAACCTTTTCTGTGTACCATTAATGTTTTTGTTTCATTTATTTTACGATCAAATTAAAACTTACTGCCCTCCACTAAACGCGCCCTTCTGAAAGTGGCCCTCGAGCCATTTTAATCGCCCACCCCTGCGCTAAACTTTACTGTCGTTTTACGTAACTATTTTCCCACAACTTTTAAGAAGCAGTTGTTTCACTTTTTTAACATGTTGAACCCTATCTGCATGAACGAGCTTCAGAAAAGATCCATGCCTCATTCTGCAGATTGCAGAACAAGCTAAAAAACAAGTCTTCTTTCATTCAGAGACTGGTAGTTTCTGAATAGTGAAGTGGTGCGGTTTGCTTTCCTAGCCAATTTCTCTAAGTGGAAACTCGCTGCTTTTTTACTTGGGAAAAATAAGTCCATTTGGAAAGATAAGTCCATTTGGGTAACGCAACTACAATGTTTGTAAATATTGAACATCAGCGCTGAAGTAAACTTAGTTGTTACTTACTGTAAAAGTATTTGTGCGCGGCTATAAAAATGTGCCTAAAATCATGCCAATTCCAAATCTTTTTCAAGTAATAAAGAGGCTAAAAACATTTGTATACGTTGATTTTAATAGAATTTGTCATATATGCGCAATAAGTAACAAGTGAAGAGCTTATCAGACTAATATTTAAAGCTTCTGAGGTTGTTTGTTTCGTTTTCAAGTCGTTTAATGTTTGTACGAGACACTGGGCAAATCGATACCACGCACACGACGAGCCGCAAAGATTTGCCGGATATCGATCTTGACTTTGTTCTTGAGCGAAGTGTTTGTTGTCACTTTTCAATGTTTTTGCATCGTGACTAGTCGTTGACCGAATAGTCTCTGAATAGTCTTCGCTTTTTGAATCATAAGATTTATATTTAACCACGTGGGGCTAATCGAGATTTTAGAAGAGATTAGGTGTGGCATGGGCAAAAAAGGTTACGTTGGGTTATGAAATCTCAAGCGTTTTTAGGAGTCCATGCCATTGGCTGCCAGCACTAAAACCTACGAAAGTAACTTTATTCACCATAATTTTGTACAATTCGGAAAACGACATTCGGGATGTAAGGCCGTTTTTGCTGTCCATTGCTTTGTGACGGCAAGAGTAGTGAAGTATACATTATCTCTCTTGCAGTAGCGAAGCTGTTACGAGACTTGACTACCAAATGATATTGAAATCGCCCCCGTAACCTTACTGGCTGGACCCGCCCCTGGTTGGCCTATATCTACATACTTTAAACGAGTGTAAAACTATTTCTTTGGCAATAAGTTTCAATGGGAGTAGCTGGTTCCTGATTTATTTGCAGCTCCAATTTGCGTTTGGAGATTGCATTTTCGTCACCCGTCGTATGTATGTTCGACACTCACCGCACATATGCGTGAATGGTAATCGACTATTACTCACAAATGTTTCTAGTGGATTAAAGCTGTACGTTGCGCCATCTCCCTGTCTGATGCAGTTTCGCCTTGCCGATCTGGAGGCACTGTTCCAGATGAGGTGAAATTTGTCCGCGGAAAACCCTTTCTGCAAAGAAAACTGTGGTGCAGTAGTTGATTTACTGTCCCTTCAAGTCATGTTATTGTGTCATCACCAGTACATATTGATCCAAAATCGAAGTGATATTTAGAAAAGTTAGGAAGTTTTAGATACACGGTTGTTTCACGTCAGATTTCTGAAACGTTTACGCTGGTCATATGTCAGTTGTAAACCAAATGCGACACTAACATTTCATTTCCCTTCCTCCAAGGCACAACAAATTCATTTTCGCATGGACAATGATGACCTGCTTTTGTTGTATGATAAAAAAAAGAAGTGAAGCAACATCTGAATGCGAAGCGAACCGATAATCTTGCCAATTGTTTTTTCCAACACTCCATTGCGTGGGATTTATCATTGGCTTGGTGGCGCTATTGTTTCAGATTTTTGCCAAACCATCAGGTTACATCTGCTTACCGCTTGCGGCAACCCTGCAAGAAATCCCGTCCTGTGTATGGCGCTGTATCGTCAGTTGCGCCAAATAATCAGCATACTAACAGTATTTGGTCATTTGGAATATTTGATCTTTCAAAGCAGGGTTTTTCAAGGTTTGACCTTGCTGACTGCTAAGATAGCTTAAAAGGCCGCAACTATTCTATATAAATTTTGTGATGGTCGTAAAGCAAGCTTTTAGTGTATTCTGATGGCGGTAGCAAAAGGAGGTTCTGCTGAATTTTGAGAGACTGTGGGAAAAATTTGAGAGACTGTTTCGGTCTCTTAAAACGCCTTAAAAATACACTGGTTCACAGCACGCCATGCACAACCGCAGCCATAGTCGTAAACCTTCAGTGGAGGATTTGCAACCGACCATGAATCATAAATCATAACTTGGAATCGGCAAATGTGTGCATTTTTGCGCAACTCCGTTATGCGTTTGGTTGCTTGACGTGACCGTTGCCGACTTTTGAGTAACGAATTTCGGAAACCATTTTTTCCTTCTTCCGCGGACAATTGTTGAGCAACAAACAAAAACCTTGTTCGAAGCCTTCCCTGAGTGTCTAAATCCAGCGTCAACGAGCACACCAGGAGTGGAAGGAGCACAAGACTCTTGTTTGTTTTTCCCCCCTAAAACTGATAACGCGTTTCGCAGAAAAATTCTTTATTGAAATTGAAACGAAAGAACAAGGCCCACGACCCTGAGCCGATTAAGCGGCACTCGCTGAATCCCTTTATCAGGGTCATGGAGGTTTAGTCCGTAATATAAATCTGACCCTGAGCGGCCTTGCTCGATTGCCCTGTCGTTTGCAGCAAAGATTGCGGCTTCTGGGCATCGCCGAAGTCTAATGCCGACCAGACCCGGCGTCGGCTGCAGCAGCAGTTGCTCGCTGTGGACAGTCGATGCGCAGTGTCGAGTGATTCGATTTCGAACCGGTTCCCTACTGTTCCGCAGGTCTGCTGTCGCCGATAGGGTACGGCTACCTCACCACCGACGATCCCGGGCTGAAGCGCCGGTCGCACAGCTTCTCGAAGGCGGACATGTACATGTACGAAAAGCGCCAGGAAGCCCTCGAGGCCGCGAAGCCACGGGCAATGACCGACGACCAATCGTAAGCAGTCCTTTGCCTGCGTTTGTGTCACGTGACCTATTTGAAGCTGCTTAGACAACTAACTTGAACAGGAGCCCGTGCTGGCAAATGCGGCAGTCCACGGCGCGCGAACTCTCGGGGTACCTGGGTGCGATATCATATTTTACAAACGATAAGCCGCAGCACGTGGTATCCGCCTTGTCAGTCGTCACGCCCTGCCGGACACGCTGAAACTAATGAACGCGCGAAATCTGCGCACTCAGTGCATGGCCCGGTGGAAGGAAAGCATATGGAAGTTACAATATCCATCACTTGCAAGAGCCTGAAGAATAGGGCTGCTCGTTCCCGCAATAACAATCCACTGCGTGATAATTTTTTCACTCTTCCTCTATTTGCTCCGCCGTTTTCTGCTGTCCTCTGGTGACTATTCTCTCGTCTATTGAAACACTGTCACCTGCGTTAATGTTGATGAAAATACAACACAAACTACTTACCTGCCACAGCCCTGTCACATTGGCTTAGATATCAGTCGACTTGCACAGCTTCACGCGCGTCTTGTTACTGTATAAAGCGGGCTCACGTATATTAGGCTGAGCGATAAATAATGATCGTTTGAAGAAAAATTTGCTCAAGAAGTGAAATGGAGCGTTACGCCTGTACCTGTCGCTGTCAAGCTTATGTCCTTTTGTGTAAGAAAAGTAGTTCCTCATGAGGCAAAGCGACAAAATTTCAGTGGACAAAGCAGGCAAGCAGTAACGGACCAAATTTTAGAACAGCGTTTCTTTAAACATTTCTTGGTCATGAGCCCCTAGTACATTCAATAAAGGTTACGGACCCCTCAAGAAAAAAAGTTGCACAAAATAATTGAAACTAGGTGTTAATCATCGTAGTGGTAATTGAAATGTCGTAAAAGTCTATTTACCCTTTAAATCACATTCATGGACCCCTTAAATCATCTTCACGGAACCCTTTGGGTTTCATGGACCTCAGGTTAAAAACTCGTGGTTCAGAAAGAGAAAGATCTAATGTTATTTCTATTATCTTACTAAAGTGCAACTGCAGCCTATATTTGTTGGTCGTTAATTAGCTTGAAAGCTAGAAGCAGCTAGCTGTCAAGCTAATGCGGACTTCCATGGCACATCCAACAAAACAAAGTCGTTCCTAGAACGTAGTGGAAAGAAAACAAATACGATCTGCAGCTGCTGACAGCCTGCAGGGCTGTCGTAAAGCGTCGGCAAATAACTGGAAAAAGTTCTATGCAGTATTGCGTAGTAGAAGTTTGCCTTTCGCTGACTGCTTTGAGTTTAAAGAGTTGTGTTGTTACGTCACTGCTGTCACCAAGGCTTTACTTTGCCGTTTCAGTTGTTTTTTCTACTTGGCAGTAGCCTACCAAATTAAAACTAGATAGTGTAGGCTTCCAGTCAAAGACTGTTGATATTGTTTTGCAAGTTGTTTGGGCGGCATGAAGTGACATTTGCGTGGTATTGATTTTAGAAGAAAGCTATAAATTTCCTTTAAAACAACTCAACAATTAGTTCAATCCTAATAATAAAATCAATTAGAGTCTCTTTACACCATTGAAAGAGGTTTCTCCCACTATGCAAAATGTCTCCTATCGTTTAACTGGATGTCTGTGTTGTTTCTAGCTGTTCTAGATAGACGAAACCAATTTTGATTGTTGGAGATGGTCTGGAAATCAATAATACTCTGTGGGAAGCATCTGCAAAATCCGAATTTTGACAGTCAGAACATAACTGTAGCTAGACCCACGTCTCTACAACCATACTTTGTTGCAATTGACACATTCTAATCAGCGAGTTCGCGGTTACTTTCACTCACATAAGCTACGACGACGAAGAAACAAGCTCTTGTATTTAGACACAACATGCAACGGGACATGCCTTTTGGTGTAAATACTGCAGGTCTGCAATTAAAATAAGCGAAATCCTACCGTTTGATAATAAAATAAATAGGTTTGGGATATCGAGGCTAAGGCTGCATCAACGGAAGCAAAAATTTTGTGTTGCTGTATGTGAGTTAATTGGGTTGATTGTACTGTATATGAGTATATGATTTAAATTGTTTAAATGAGATAAGTGACTTGAAGAAAAAGATGAGCTTTTTCATCTTTACTGCCAGGACAACGTACGGCCACGTTTCATGAATAAGAGAACGATTGAAGAAACATTAGGTTCTTAAGAGTTGAAAAACGTTTCTTGCTGTGCTATTGTCAGAAACGTACCTGCGAAAACAGTTTTATCTAAGCCAGCTGTGTCCATCCCAAATGACTTGCTGAGCCACAAATTATGTCACTATCTTGACCAGGGCCGCACATTGAATGACATATTATTGAAGGCCGCACATTGAATGGCTTACTTTTATCTTAGCAAACTAATTTAGCTTAAGGTAGTGTACTGAAAGCGTTCGAATTCCCAGCTGCAATGGCAAAAGACGTGATAAAGTAGCACTAAAACCCACCTGCATTTAAAAATGTCAAATTCAAGATTAACAAAATAAGGACAGGTTGTCAGTATGTAGGGTACTTACACTACAGCGAACAGTGGGCCGCACAAAACCTTTGACTGGGCCGCGGGTTGGACACAGCCAATGGCGTAGCCAACCCAAAATGTTGCGGGTGCCAAAACGTTCGATTTTAGGTGAATAACACTATTTTGGCTATACGTATGGACATAGCTGATCTAAACAGTTTGCTAAATAGGTTTTTCTTTTTCATATCCTGTGAACCGCCCTTGGTTGGAATTATTCCGTTCAGTGTCTCTCAGCCTGTGCAGCATCATGGCATAACACGAATATAATGAAAAGCCGAGATCTAGTTAATGTTCTGAATTAGGGTGGCCTAGTGCGTGGATGCCCCCTGCACATACACCCTTTGCGTCCTCGCTTGCTGGCAAGTGACTGGGGTAAATGCACAAACGTTGAAGGTCGAATACAACCCACCAGGCCGGTAGCCACGGGAGGCATTCGGGGACAGTACCTCCCAAATTATTTTGTTCCCTCCAAATTTTCTTGTGCCCAGAAACATTTGTTTTGAAAAGCATAGGTGTTTCCAAACTTAGAAACAAATTTTGCCTCCCTAAACCTTAAAACCTGGCTACAGGCCTGCAACACACTAAAACAATGTACTGTGGTGGTGACCGAAGTGAATCGTTCTGACGTGGTGATATCAAACGCAGCCAAACCTTCAAGCGTTGAGGTAGGCCGTGCTTGAACTAGAGTGGTTGATCGCATACAAAATCCCTTACTATCGGTGTGAATCGCTCGCGTTTAGATGATTCACGAACACCAAGCTTCTGTCGCGGAATCGCAGTGTTGGCCACAAAACCAGCACCAACCAGTTCGCTTAAGCGACTCACTTCATACAGCGGAAGACAGCCCACGAGTGAATCCATCGTCCTCCGCTAATTGTGCTTTTACTGAACAGCTTAATTTAACTCTACTTCTGCTACCATGTATACGGCATACGCACGACCCACGGCAGACTTAGGAAGATGGCCTGGAAACGACGCTTACTTCGCCTTTTTCCGTTACAGTCAACTTAGTCAGACCGAACAGATAAACCGATCCTTTGTAACGGGACGCCAGGCGTGAGAGATCAAACCTGTTTAAGGAAAAATATTCGTCAAATTTAGCGGCAGTGCCCAGCTGTGCGGCAAACAACGGTTGTGTACCTCGTGGCCCAGCTGTGTTGTCACGAAGCTGAGAAACGTCAAATATTCGGACTTGAAACAAGTAAAAAGTTAGAGGCTTTTAAACCTGCCTTTAATGTTCTTTATGTGTTTGAGTGTTACTGTAAGCAGAAAACGTGAGGAAAAGATGGTCAGATTTTTTCTGCCACCAATGCTTGGCAAGGTTTTCCAAACACCACCGTGTAAACGTCCCTGGTTGTAATCGCGCTTCACATCAAAGCTTACTATGTGCTGGCGCTGTTCAATCCTTGGTTCAGTTCAGTAACAAGCTTGAAACACGTGCTTGTGCATAGCGCAAGGGTTGCGTGACCCGTTCATAACAGACCACATTCATAACAGGCTGTTCGTACCTAGGGCCGGTTAGACAAAATGGTTTGGACTTTTAGCGTCCACACTGCAATAGACATTAAGAAGGGGTCCGTTATCAACGTGGTCTGTTATGAACATGGTTTCTTATGAACATGGTTTCTTATGAAAGTGGTTTCTTATGAAAGTGGTTTCTTATGAAAGTGGTTTCTTATGAAAGTGGTTTCTTATGAAAGTGGTTTCTTATGAAAGTGGTCTGTTATGAAAGTGGTCTGTTATGAAAGTGGTCTGTTATGAAAGTGGTCTGTTATGAAAGTGGTCTGTTATGAAAGTGGTCTGTTATGAAAGTGGTCTGTTATGAACGGGTCTGTTATGAACGGGTCTGTTATGAACGGGTCTGTTATGAACGGGTCTGTTATGAACGGGTCTGTTATGAACGGGTCTGTTATGAACGGGTCTGTTATGAAC
>Ga0210059_1011631_pt1 | contig 13425 bp, 9 predicted proteins | sample Ectturendosymbi2_FD_188042 | JGI IMG/M metagenome (GOLD analysis project Ga0210059, IMG submission 188042) | Ecteinascidia turbinata endosymbiont from Florida, USA - Sample 2 (SPAdes) (version 2) | ecosystem: Host-associated > Tunicates > Ascidians > Unclassified | place: Key West, Florida...
CTTAATCTTGTAAAGGAAAAAAAGAGTTTGTTAGCGGAAATTAGGAAAAGAAAAAGGAGGTGGATTGGTCATATTCTGAGACATGAGAATATGCTGCGCACTGTGCTGGAAGGTGGAATGAAGGGAAAACGCCCAAGAGGAAGGAAAAGAATTAAAATGGTAGATGATATCATGACTGACACTTATGCACAAATGAAAAGAAGAGCTGAGGATAGAGAAGAATGGCGGAGGGATGTCATGAGAGACCATGAGAGCAGGTTACCAGCCACATTTCGGTTGGGATATGCTTGCAGTGTCTTGGCCTGTTCTTGAACTGAGCGCTAGGTTGTGCGGATATCCGGCCTTGTAAACGTACGCGGTTTATTAATAGAAAACATTTTTCGGGAGCAGCGCTCTTAAAACTACGGCCACATCAAACCTCCTACGGAGAAAAACTGGAAAATGTACGCACGGTATCAGAAAGGCTATGGAAAGTATTGAAAAGCTTTTTTAATATGATATCATGGTTTCTTCTTCATAAGTATATCAATATCAGGTGTCAAATCGTGCGTATAGCTGTTAATTTTAGAAAGTCATTTCAGTGCTTGTGTGTAAGCCTTTAGCGTAGCTTTGTTTTTTTGGTGATCATTACACAGAGAAAAGTTTGAAAATAGAAAAAGGACAATTGTTCTTGAAAATCTCTATACCTGTGTAAATAGCATGTACTTTCCTTTTTTTAAAGACATTTGTTTCAAGTTGCGAATGACAAAAACGATGACAACAAAGCTGAATGTGATCCTGCACTTAGAGTCACAAACTTGATAAATTTCGACTGCTACGTAGCCATTGTAACTTCATAACAGCAGTGTTGAGCAAGCAAATGACTGCAAGAGCTTATGAAAACAGGTGTGAAGTTGTCCAAACAGGAAGCAGAGCCCTTCCAACCCGTGGACCGTATAATTGACGACCTTGTTCTACGTCATCTTTATTTCATTTAGCAAAAACTTTCTGATTTCAAATAGCGAAAATTGCGAGTCTTTGTTGTAAAAAAGATTTAACCAAACGGTAAAATTTTATGCAAAATTTCTAAAATAAGTGTACGGGCGTCACTGGTTTAATAAAAGAGTAGAAAAGCACTTAATAAAAACCCCGAAAATAGTGCTTTCAAAGTTAACCATGTCCTATTGTCGAAGTGATAGATTGTTGTAAATCGAATGCAGATTACCACAAAAGAATTTAGTATAAAAACATTTTACATTTGTTTTCACTATCTTCAATTCACTTGAATTTATACAGCTTACCTTGCAAGTGTCGAAAATGAGCTTTCCACCGAAGGAGATGTTTTCTGCAACTGAAATGCATGAAATATTTAATCGTTTGAGGACAAAATTTTCCTAAACTGCGAAAACAATTCCACAAATTTTACACTGAAATGAAAAACACAGCCCCATAGATGGACAAAGGATCGAGAAGCACAATGATCCTAGATGTTGATTAAGAAATTAGTTCTCTAAACTGCATTAGTGGTGCATAGCAGTGTTTTTGCCAGATGTTTGCAAAACAGTTCATTCAAACGTCTGGAATTATCTACTTAAAAAACATACTTGATAACTGCTGTAATGATTTTTTATTTGATACAACTTCGTTTTGGATATAGTTTGCCAGATTGCACGAAACGTTTTGAATTTAACGCTTTGAGTAACTCTGCGTATTACAAAGTTTGAACGTGATCCTTTCTACAAATTTTCAGTCCATTATCTACAAATCTGAGGTATTCATTCCTTAAATTTTCACTAGAAACTTACGAGTCAATCATTCCTGTATATAGGTTTTTCTATTTTTCGATAAACAAGCTAGATATTGTCTGTTCTCCTGCCCAAATTGGAATGCTAAAGAAAAGTTTCATGAACTTAAATCGAGCGATCGTTTGAAACAATATCTTGGCAGAAATACATTTCGGGTTCCGAGATCCGCTTGAGAAAACTGCAACTAGTAGTGTGGACAGTCTATTCTGTCAATGAAACAACTTCTGCAATGGGTTGGTTGTTCCAGTGCATTGCCATCGTCAACCGCATAAAATTAAAAGGGCAATTAGAAAAGGAGAATGATTTACACCATTGGCAAAACCTTCTACAGTCGAACTTAAATAAGACGATTTGATCAAAATTGCGTGATTTGAGACTAACTTCACGAGAAGCTGACAAGCGTCAGTCTATGGTCACGCACTCACGCAACTAACAAACGAAAAACGGAAATGTTTAGTCGCTCCATCGCAACTGTATCTCAGTAAAAATAAAAGAGTTTTCCTCACCTCTGGGCTGCGGCATTTCCACCACGCCAGTATAGACAAACCTACTATAACAAGAACTACTGCTGCGACAGCGAGGAGGATGATTGCGATTGTAGAAACATGGGGGTTATTGTTGTCTGAAAAAACAGCATTCAAAATTGTACCTTGAGCACCAACGCAAAAATTTGATGACAAACGACATATCATAAAACGTTTAGTTCAGCAATAGATATTTCACATTAGTTTTCGTGCATCAGCCAAGTACAAGCAAGTAATCTGCATCTTAGTTTAAAAAAATCGAGTTGCCAGAGACCTTTTCCGCTTGTGAAGTTCAACCCATTTTACTTTTATGTGAACGTGAAATACTGAACAAACCTAGTTGTTACATAAATAATTATCATTCAAGTCAATGCAAACCAATCAAATGAAATAAAAAATGAAGTTTTTCAAACATTCTGAAGTAATGTGAAAGTTTGCTTCCGATTGCATATGCGAATATTATGTTCACAATACAGATTTCACAAAAGTTGGTGTTTCTTGTACCCGACTCCTGTTGCCTCAGAAACCTTACCATACAATTTGAAATAAAATTTATAAAACAAGCAATGAAAAGCAATAACTTTGTACCACTGAGTTTTTTAATTTGACAATAAAGCGTAAACGGAGTTTTGTGTTAAGCATCGGCTATTTTGTTTCAGAAAACTTCCATTTAGCGGTATAAGTTGAAATAGGAGTTAAAGAAAATCTGCATTAAAACGAATACAGTTATGTCGGCACCTTCAAACTTGACAACATTCGAAGCAGGAGAATCTATTTTTGTTACCCAAAGTTCAACGGGAAGGTAAACCTGAGAATGCAGCTATAACGTTTTGAAATGTAAACGTTTTATAAAAAGATTTGTAATAGACGTTCTATAAAAGAAGACCCCGTGTTTAAATAAACTCCTTCACACAAATGTGGCATTTCAAACAGGGCATGCCTGTATTGTTTATGTGTAGGCTTTCACAAATCGTTTTGCAAGTCGTTAATATTGCAAAAAGGTATAGAACAACAAGTAATCATTAAAATGAGTGAAATTGATGTGACATATAATTTCGATACGGACCTGAAGTAATCGTTCACGGTTTTGTTAAACTTGAAATGCTCTGCCCTTCCAAGTGTCATTAATAGTGCATAACTTATTACTCCACAAATACAGCTTTTTAAAACTTAAGTGGAAGCAAGTGTGCAATAAACTACTTTAACTCTTGGTTTCCAACACGAACATCTCTGGTCTAGGTCTCAGAATATTTGCTGGATATCAGATTTAATTCGTTTTGAAAACAAACCACTCAGCATATATTCTGTATTTCGATCAGAAATCCGGCAGTTCGACCGCTGGATATTTACATAACATGATTATAAAACGTATCACGTCATTAGCTTGTTTTTGGAACACCCTATACGCAATATCGCTGTAAGTTTTTAACAAACGTTTCTCGGTTGTTGATACCGAAATACTGATGCTTGTGATTCAACAGCAATTTTTATAGCTTTGCGATGTTAAGGTATACTCTTTGCTCGTAATATTTCGAAGGGTAAACCTTAGCAGAGACAAGCACAGTTCTTACCACTTCTTGTAGCTTGGGATGAAGGAGCCTTTGACGTCTTTTTTGTTTTGGGAACAAATCCAAACGAGTTTTTATCATCGGCTTCACTTTGTATTGTGGTCGCAGCGATGCGAACCCGCGAAAGTAGACTGTTTCTGTACAAGACAGTTTAAGCTTATTATCAGTTTACTTCCATCTACTTCCATCACCTTACGTAGCGATTGCTACAGCATCACGCAACTGCTTTCTGAAAATGTTCAAGACAGCAACTGATAGGGAAGGTCGAACTCGAAATCACTGATGCTGAAAAAAAATCAGCACTGGTCACCGATCACATCTGCGACGTTGTGCAGCTTTGTACTAAGCCACGTAGTTTGGCTAAGCAGAACTGTTAGTGCTAATCTTCTATTGTTAGCCAGGAGGCAATGTGATAAGAAACACCAGGTCCGTCACGATACAGATTCCTTCAGCCGTTGCTACACATGTGTTTTCATACGTCTTAGAAAGGACTTAAGCCTTTTTGAACTAGTAGGCCTACTGGCAGTTATAATTTGTCATGGAAAATGCTTCACTGGTTGAGAACACAAACTAACGTTTTGACTTTGAGAGCAGTTGAACAAAAAGTGACCTTTGTGTATACCTCTGGGTCGAAGACGCAACTGTTGGCCCATCGTTCTTATTTTGTTCTATGTTGTAGGATGTCGAAGGGCTTTTCCTTGAAGGTATAACAGCGCACTCTCTCTTGTCATGAGCTGTCAAGTTGATTTCAGTTCCGTCAGGACAAGGTGCACATTCAGTAGATGGAAAATCTCCAGGTCTGCAAACAAGAAAGAAAACGTCAATAATGGAACAGAATGTCTCTGAAACACAAAACGCAACCTGCTTTCAGCAACTGTGGACGCGTGCAGTTTTTTTGTCGAGAACGCAGACGCTTAATACCGCAAATACGCGACTGAACGTGTTGCGTTTGTGACGCGGAATAGTCTCCTACAGTCTTTTCTCCTTTGTTGCACCACACCAAACGTTTTGGAAAAATCATAAACTACGCCTTTTTCAGTTGATATTTGAGCTTAAACCTGTGCTTAAAATTAACTTGATACGAGAATAACGGCCATAATGTTTAAAATTGTACGTTTACTTCAACCTGCGTCTGCTGGAATTTATCACCACCTCAAATTCAAGTAACTGGTTTTGCATTGATCAAGAAAATACAGCAAAGACTTACATGCAGTAGGAAACGAGGTAGTGATCCCTCGGGCAACCGCAACACTGCCTGCTTGTGCCAGGAACGGTTACCAGTTTTTTAAATATTCCCTCACCAGTTATTGTCAGTTGAGGGCACGGGTCAGTGTTATGAATATTTCCTGCGATATCGCGAGGATGCTGAGCAACCTGAAAAATAATTTTTTTTCTTTCGTCAAATTGCATCTGCATGTGCCTACAAAGGCACTGGTGACCTATTTATGCAAAACAAAAAAACACTTTTTTCTCGAACTATGACCCAAGAGTTTCGCCCACATTCTTTTGCTGAAGATAACGAACTCGAATGTCGAAAAGTGAATCATTCATGAAAAATAACCAAGTTTATATGAACATTACCCAGGAATGGTAATTTGATCTTTCAATAGCAAATACAGCCTCACAACAATGTTGCTGTGCCTGTCACCACAAAGTACCCGCTTTGACTTTCAATTCAATCATAAAGATGCTCGAAGTTGCTTCATCTGAACAGCGCTTTATATTACGAATCTTTTCAGTGACACAATAAAAAAATTCAATTGTGACGTATTTTGGAATTAATCACTGCAAACCATAATGAAAAAAAATAGCGTAGTATTTAATTGCAACATACATCACCAAATGAGGTTTCTGGCAAAAGTCTAGTTTGCCAAAAATATATCAAGCCAAGCATTGAAAATCAAATCTACTATTGCTGTTTTCACATATTGTTTTTTTAGTTGGTGCTTCTTTACAGGCAATTGTATCTGTTATATCAAAATCCATATACTCAATTTTTGTTAAGAATCTAAACATTTTCATCTGTGCAAAACTATGTTTTTTAGAAAGGACGTATGGCTCAACAGTAGATCTAAGCAAAGCCAGAATAAGAACTTACGGCAACATTCCCAAGAACAGCAGCCAGAAATGGAATACAAAACAATTTTTGAAGATTCATTTTTCCGACTTGCCTGCCACAAAAATAAAGCGTCATAGTTCCACGGTTTCCGCACCTTATATAGGTGAAACGCAAGAAAGACAAACAGTCAAACATCCTTGTAATTCTGATCCACTTTATCATGATGAACGCACGATTATACAACTAAATCTACACAAAACATAGCCAAAAATCAACTTTTTGTTGCTCTAGTTAGGTGCATGTTTTCTGTGGCACAAAACTAAAGAGCAGATCATTAAAAGCATTTCGATTAGAGAAGCAGCTTAATTTATTGAGTGGTTGTTGTTTCTAATCCTCCTCACGAGAACATAAAGCAAGAAGTTTTCGGTAGTGAAGCATAACCGAATATTTTTTAACTTTGCAGGGAACCGAGTATCAAGCTGAAGCTCAAAGCAAATTTTATAGTATTCCACAAACCTGGATGTCTAGAAGTAAGAAGTTTTTACTATGTGGAAACTATTTCCCACAGACGTTGAAGAACATTGAAATACAATTTACAGCGGATTGCATAAACCTCGCAAGCATGAACTTTTTATTGACACACACATCTGAAAAACAACAAACTTGAACTTTATTCAGTTTCTGCAAAGAAAATTGCATATTTTATAAGAATTGACAACATTTTCGAAGACGTTCTAACCCCTAAAAACACCAACATCCATCAAAATGTTTTGCAATGTTGGTTGAGTCACTTGAACTGTCGAGCCATTGGCTTGCCAGCTCAAGTCAATGTGGTGTCAAATAAAGTTTGACATTTTTCCAATGTTTTTCTATTTATTAAATTCCTTTTTAGCTACAAATTCTGCCGAATGAGCTACAAATGGTGCACAATGTTGTTTCAACTCTATAATGGAAGAGCACATACCCTTTCAACTTGTGTCGCATTTAATTCACAAAAACAGAACTTCAATTTTTTGGAAACACTAACAGTGATTTCGCATCGTACCAGGCAACTTAAAAAAACAGCAAATGCAGTTTTCTGTGATGCAGTTTCATAATGTAAAATACGGTAGACATGAAAAAATTTATTTTTAAGTTTTAGCGGTTGGTCGCTTTCTCAAAGCATTTATTTGTTTTCACAGATAACAATGACAAACGCCTTGTGACGCAATGAAATGTTTGGATGAACAATCACATGCGGATGGACATGTTTCCACTGACACTGGATCAAGTAGCCATCAAGTCAGTTTATTAATGGTCTGTCAAAATTCGAATGCCGCCCCCCAAAAAACAATCAAACGAATGTTATTACACAACATTTACTTCCATACAAGTATTTCGATCAACCTCGTATAAAAACGTTTTGAATTTGACCTCGGAGACCTATTTCACTGCTGGTAAACCGTGGTGGAAAAACTTTGCAACACTATGGAACATGGCCTCCGAATCGTTGTGGAGTGCTGATATTATGATCCTATAAAATTCGTACCGAAAATTCTCCTAGGGCGCGAGTTCTCGTATGTTTATATATGAGTAAACAACTTCCTACTTTAAGCAAAAGAAACAGGGGTCAAACTGAGAAAGATCCCAGCTGACTGCAGCCAGACAATTGAGCATCAAGGGTGCCTCAGCACAACAGCCAGTGGCAAAAGTTGTTGTGGACTACTCATAAAAGTGGAAACCAACATACGTATCTACACCACTTTCATCGTTTCTTCTGCAGGGCATGAAAATACACTTTCGCGAATTTTGCCCACTTCATGGTTTAAGAAAAAAATTTTGACGAAAATCAACCCTAATACAAATTTTAAGCATTTTATTTTCCTAAGAAAAAATTTGTGGAAATTTTTGTTTGCACATGTTAGGCTAAACGTACAAAATTGTGTTTACTTCATTAGACTGTTGCATGATTTACGAATAAGAGGGTTGACTGAGGTTTCTTGCATGAGTGAGTGACGTCGCGCGAGACACCAGCAATTTTTTATTGGGACTCCAGGCATGGGCGTCTAAAGAATTTTTCCAGGAAGGGGCCAAAAGTGGCGCAATTTCGTTTTACCCACTCGAAACTAAGCAAACAACCTTTTTTGCTAAAAATTTAATAGGAAAATATCAAATTTCAAAACCCATGGGATGCCTTTCCTCTTTGACGATGCCCGTGAGTCCACCTCAAAACAGCAATGAAGAATGTTGCAGAAATATGCTACTTTGAAAGCCACAAACAAGATTTATAATTTTCTAGTGTCAAAAAAAATTTCAGAATCGTAAAAGCTTCACCATTCTGCAATAAAAGAAGCTAGTTAACTCAAGGATCCTAAAGAAACTTATCGATCTCACAATCTGACAACTCCGATCGATACAATTTGCAAATCACGATACACGAACCCTGATCTAAAAGACAAACAAAATTTGGTTTCTACGGTTCACAGCAGTATGTTTCGAGGTGTTTGGGACTGTCCGGGACATTGTGCTGCAACATTTTCTGATTCTTTTGTTCTCAACTCTTTTTGAAGGTAGATCACCAGCAGAACTATTCCCAGGTACTGTTGCAACCTCTCCGGTGGTGTTGCGTTGATTGCATGATTCACCACGAACGGGATGTGCGCGAAGAACAAAAATATATGTATGTGGAGCGAACAAGCAATAATAGAGTGATCCCGATGGAGTGATCTTGGTGAGTGACCTCTAACAATGCTTGTGAACCTGGTGAACAGTTGATTGTGCTTGCGAACGGTGACGACGAGAGTGATCTCATCGGGTGATCTCTATTGTTGCTTGCTGCCACGGTGCGAAGCTTTGCGCACATGCCGATCGGGATTTCCGATCGCAACATAACCAGTGGCTGTGTTTACTTTGGTGCGACCAACTCCATCGACTTGATTGCGTTTCGCGTGGAATGTTTCGTAAAACCGCTACAATTGTAGCCGTGTTTGGACAAGGTGTTTCTCTGGCACATTTTTGTCTCGGAGTAACGTTCATTTCAAAAGACCCCTGACGTTCCATAGCGTTAGGACAGAAGGTGTTTGATTGATGATTTAAAGAAGCGTGATTTTCAAGACTTTGACTGTGGGTTCTGTCTCTGATGCCAAACCCAAAACATTTTTCTTTGCAGAAACAATTCAGAAAAATAACAATGCAACAAACTGAATGCAAATAAGACATTATCGATGCTCGCAGAAGTAAAGTGTATCAAGGGTGTGACTGTGAACAAGGTATTTATTTTTCGTCTGCGTTTACGCACCCACAAGTACTGTATATTTCTCACGTAGCTGTCGTTCAATTTAAATCAAGTACGCCGAAATACGACAACTTTACTTTCGACTTGCGGTTGGTTTTATAGCAAACTATGAAGCTTCAAAGCAACTGATGTGAAATACTGTATGCATCAACATAAACGAGGGAGATGAAAAGTTCGGAAAATCCTCTCATGCCAGTGCGCGTCATGTTTCGCCTCATGTGACCAACAACATTCTTTTACGACCGACGACGCAAGCAATTCAATGGAGGGTAGAAGCTACCTTTACTGTTTGTTTTCCTGCGTCATTGATATGAGAGGGAGAAAAGTAACATCGTTCGCAAAGGGCATCTGTCAGGTTCTGTCAGAATCTTTTTAGGTGGAGACGTTTTGCTAAAAAAAAATCAGAAAATGCGTTGCATTTCAGTGAATATGTGCCGATATATAAAAAAAGCTAAAGAAGCTTTGAAAGATGATTATGTGATGTAGGAATGTCGGAGACCGATTTTTCTGTTTCCTCCTGGGCTACAAACTAGCTGAAAGATAAACCCACCCAGAGGTATGAAAAAATGTTTAACTCGTAAAAATTAGCGCCCAAGTATCGTAGAAGAACGTATGTAATGCCGATTTTTTGTGTTAGTTACCCCATTCAAACCAACACATATTAGCTTAGTTGGGTTGTTGAATATGGCTCTCGAATTGAGACAAGTACGCTAAACACAGTGGGTCGAGGCCCTCTGCAGAATAACGCATTTCGTTTATTGATTAAACTACACGCGGTAGCAACGAAATTACTAACATACAAGTTTTACTTGCGATAACACATGCCCACCTTTGGTTGATCACCTTCATTGTTTGTTACAGCCACCATTTTTTAGTAACAATACCATTTTTCATTGCATTTGTAAGGAATCAAAGGCTTAAATAACAATGCAAAGCGTAAGGAAGCCTCAAAACATTTTGCTCTTTACAACCTGAACTTTAAAAGCTTTGCTGCTTCGATCAGTCATGTCAGCTTGGTATCAGCAGTTTTATTGCTATTCTGATCCATGCATGGTATAAAACAATGTGTTTTCAAGGTGACTTTGCCAACAGCCCCGCAGGCAAATGGCCAAGGTAAAATATTAGAGGGCGAGAAAATTAGATTTACGACTTGTTCCATGTGCGAAGACACCACAAGGGCTACACAACCGAATCTAATCGCAAAGTATTTTCACAAGTGCGTTGAGATGTAAACGAAGAATTGGTTGGATGAAGCACAGCGTGTTCAAAACGCACCTACAGACACCATGGCAACTTCACAACGTAAAGTTGACATTGCTACGTAACTCACTGTATTGACAAAAACACTTAGGGACACAGAGTTCAATGTTGAAGAGACATAAATCTGCCCATAATTCTATTCTTGTTCCTTTCGGTTCACCTGTAATAAAACATCGCATCTCAACAAAAATACTTTTAACTACTGGCAAGGTGGCAAATTGCTGAAGCCATTCTTCGTTGCGTGAGTGTCGACATTCCCAAGCAATTTGGAGGCTGCGGTGCAATGCCACATCAAAAGCTTATTTTTTAGACGGGGTCTTTCCCAAAAATACATTGATTAAAACCGCGATTGAAAACGAAAACATTTAGTTACATGTGGAATTTTAAACTGAACTTGCGGTCATGGGTCTCTAAAACATTTTCTAGCAAACTGACATCTTTTAACTACACTGATAGAGTCCCTTAGTCAATGTAATCCGGTAAGGAACGATTTCACGCTCTTCGGAAAAGCGCTTTGTAACTATGTCATCACATGTCCCTTCCACCCGCTTCGCATTCAACCACCACGCCGTGCGTCATAATGTCTCGTGTCATCGGGCATGCCTTGGCATGCCGCGATAAGCATTCGTTTCCGGTTAAAGAAAACAAAGGAAAAATATTTAGTAGTTTATTAAATTTTACCTGTTATTTTCATACTCTTTAGCCAATTTCCGGGCGTAGTCTCAGTGAGACTCGCAATCTTAGGCTTGTGTACTGATTTTCTTACACACAAGAGTAACTGAAAATCAATACATTTCCTTAATCCACATAACTCTAGCTGGTGTTTTGACAAACTCGGCAGCAGCACGCTCATAATCTATTTCACTTCTCATGTTGGGAGTTTGATTGTGGCTGCATTAGTGCAGTACATCCCTGAGAATTTCCTTGAACTTGATCTAACTATCAATATTTCCTGAACCTTCACATAATTTCTGCTTTTACTGACTAGCTAGAGCAAGCAAAAGGAGAACCGAAGCCTATAGTGCAGTAAACAAGTCACGCTTGTCCGACAGATTCATCAAACTCAGCAAGCATCATGACATGTCACTCGCACCCGTGCTTTCTCTGAACTGTCGCGTGAGTGAGTGAACTAGAAACCACTTGACGACGCGAGCGATTTTTTTCCTTCTTCCGTGCGATCAATGGAAAGTGGATACTACTTGTTGGCTCCAGCTAGTGGACAAATTATGAAGAGCATTTCTATTTTGGACGATAGCATGTATAGCACGGATTTTATTCTGTTGCCGCTTCCGAGGTGCTGACTGTCGGCCGCATAATACGTTATTGCAGAAACCCACTCTTATGGGAAAAAGCTTGTCATACTAACTAGGCCTAAGCTACTCACCCAATATTCATAGAAAGCAATTTTAAGGATGTACAACAATAAGGCAAATAACATTAGAACCAGAATCAGTATGTTTCCTCTGCAGCGAAGATCTGCTCTAATCCACGTGTGCTGTGGCATGTAAAGTAAAAACGAAAAAGTGACAGACTTCGCACGCATAGAAAAAAATATATGTTTTTTAATAGTCGTTAATTTTTATATGAAATATTAGAATTAGACAAAGGTATGTTAAAAATGTCAACACCCAGGGCCGGAACCAGCTGATATTTTTGGGGATGGCAGCATTGCTGTTATACCTAACAACTAAACCTGTTTTTTAAAATTCCGGGGTGAGGCAATTGCCTGGTTGTCCCCTCCCTGTTTGCGGGCCTGCTCACACCTCTTGTGTTCACTCATAAATAAGAAGACTATTCTTGATGCTTTATCGCTGTGTAGAAAAACTTTTTCCTTTATAACGTAACACCTGCAAATGTTGTGCAGTAAACCTGCAAATGTTGTACACTTCTGGGATATAAATGTACCTCAACGCCAGTGTTTTGAACAAAAATTTGTTGATGTTGATGACTTTTAAGGTTTTTGAATGCTTTTTACTTTCTGTTAGGATTCACTACGAACTACATCCAGATATCATCTAATATTAGAAAGTAAACTTTGCAAAAGACAGCATCATTGTGAGAGAAAAAGCAGTCCGTTTGAAATACTAATTTCTTAAAACAAATGCCGAGTTTATTCAGCAGCGGTAGTGCACCCAACTGGCAAACAAAAAGTTTATATTTGCCCACTTGTTGATTTATTAGCTGTATTGCTAGATAAGCGTTGGTTGTCAAATGCACTGCAGCGCGTTCTTTACAGTCGTCTGATTGTCTTCCTGCCATGAGACTTGTGCTTCATATTGTTTCATGAATTCATGAGATTTTAATCTGGCAAAATTCAATCTTACTTACAGAGGTGGTGGCTTTTTTGGTTTCTGCCTCGACTACGGGAATCGAAAACATATCCACATAGCTCTGCTAGTCTCACATTTATAAAATTTACCTGTGCACTCAGCGTTAAGCACTCTACGCATCTACGTGGCCACTAAGAAGTTCTAGCGAACACATGCCAGCAAGCAAGTGCAGATGTGCATACATCATGCGTTGGGCAGTTTCACCTTTGCTTGGTAGGCGAAGTCTGTCCAGTAGACGAAATCCGCTCTAAAATGACAATAATTAAAAAGCGGCATTTAAAACATGACTTCGTAACTTGACTCTGCCCAACAAAGACACTTTTTCCAGAGGAAAAGTGTCTTTGTTAGACCGCTGCCAAACGCAGATTTTCTTAGCAGCGACTGGTTTATGAGGCTCTGGAGAGGTCAGCCTTTTAGCTTCGAAAAATGTTTAGTAATGCCGTTGTAACTAGTAACAGTTCGTGTGTTTTTCTTTACTTGTTTTCAAGTGCCAACATGTCGCCTGTAAGATTTGTCTTACATTTACAGGACTGATGATGCGTTGGAAAACGCGAAACTAGTTTCCCCGTCAATAAACTGTGACTGATTTACTTGCCGCCATCTTTGTGGCCTTTAACTATGAAAAA
>Ga0210059_1011632_pt1 | contig 13424 bp, 8 predicted proteins | sample Ectturendosymbi2_FD_188042 | JGI IMG/M metagenome (GOLD analysis project Ga0210059, IMG submission 188042) | Ecteinascidia turbinata endosymbiont from Florida, USA - Sample 2 (SPAdes) (version 2) | ecosystem: Host-associated > Tunicates > Ascidians > Unclassified | place: Key West, Florida...
CCCAGCCGAGACCGTGCGTTTTTATCATGGTGTAAATGTCAATGACGCCCGTGGCCGTGAGCTCCATCACAGAGGTGTTGGGTACATGATCGTGCCACGAGACGCCTAAAATAGAACGAAGACAACGAAAGGGGAATGCATTCAAAACGGCGGCAAGCTGGTAAGCGGACCAGGTTTCCGAATCGTACAGGACGCTGAGACCTCAAAACACGAGTTTTTACGCAAAGTGAAGGGTTGTGACAGTTCCACACTCGGGAACGCAGTTGATCGAAAGCAGTCGAAGTCACCCCTATCTTGACGGGAATTTTCGCGCGTCCAAGCACTCTTACTGGTGAGTGGTGACCACAGAGCCAATATAACAATGGATTACTGGAAGAAATGAAGCATTTAAGAATTACATATTATTAAATCGAGATCAATGGTCACCCAGTTACTTCATATAAAATTTTCCTGAACTACACCAAATAAAGCTGTGAAACACTTTTCATTCACCTTGCAAAATTCATCATAACAGATTTCCAACTACCGTATTTTTGGGACCATAAGGCGCAGCATCAAAAATTGAATGCTAGCTGATTTCTTTCATACATAAGGCACACCGGATTAGAAGGCGCATTAAATGAAGCAAAACTTAGATAAGTCAAACTGTATTCAACTCTTTCACAAAAACTCCGTGCGGGTTTTGCCACTGGGAGTTTAATTTGTCATTACATACGAGGGAGTTTAATCTATCACACATGCCTAATCCGCTAGACACGAACAGAATAAAATATAAGTTATGTGCGTGTTTGATTCGGTGTGCGTCAATGTAGTCTGGAGCCCCGCGGAGTAATAGGATCTGTGGCATGTGCTAGCTTTGAACCACATACGCTGCTCATTGCAATTGTTGTTGGTTTATTATGCAACACGATGGTCTGTTTACAAAAAAATCGTAACTAGCAATTAAATAAGTAGCATCGTTTACCACATAAAATTGGTTCGAGAAAGCACAACCAGATTTATACATTAGGCGCACTGCATTATAAGGCACACTTTCGATTTTTGAGCAAATTAAAGGATTTTAAGTGCGCCTTATGGTCCGAAAAATATGGTACAGCATGTCAATTTCTTGGTAAAAAAATTGCAATATTTCAAAGCTTCTAGGTTGTCATATATCATTAATGGAAAACCAACCAGAATTTTTTTAAATTTTATTAAATTAGTTATGTTTTCTTATATTTTAGGCAATATTGGTTTATAACTGTTTTGCATTTCTCCATTTTTTGCAAATATTGCATGGGCATTTACCATTAAACAAATAAACTCCCTTAAAATACCACTATTGTATTATTCACCGAATACTGTTAAAAAATGGAAAAGGACAGCTAAATACTGCAAGGACACTAAGTGTTCATTATAAATCAATGTGACATTTTGTTTCAAAGCAAACAGGAACAGGTCCCCACATATGAAACAGCAACATTAACTCAAGAAGTATGCTTACTATGTCACAACTTTTCATATGCATGCAGCATCAGACATAAAAATAACATGAAATGTGAATTTGCATTGCTAGGGATACATCAAAGACATACTTTCCATACTGCTCAGCAATATCCATCTTAGAAAGAACATTCACATGTGGCAGATTCATGTGAAGCATAGTAGCCAGTGAAGTGAGCACAACAGATATAAATTTGCTGGCATCAGAACAGTAATGTGCATCCACCAAATGTACTGCAGTCAAACGAAGATCACAATCCTTACTCACAAGATGTTCAAGGACATTTCTCAAGGAGTTGTGGTGTGTGTACAACTCCACTTGGCCAGGACAATCTATTATGATGTACCTGGAATAGATGATAGCACAAATAAAAACAGCAGAATCCCGCACCACTATGTGTGCATCAGATCACACAAAAGGCATTTTAAGGTTTAGTCCTCATTGATAATCGACAAGGAATAGCACTAAACAACTAAAGCAGCAATGTCCAACCCGCGGCCCGCATGCGGCCGAGTTGAAGGTTTTGTGCAGCCCAGTTTAGTAAAAAAGTATGTAATAAAAATATCCTACATATTAGCAACCTGTCCGTATGTTGATAATCTTAAATTTGAATTTTGGAGATTTCCATGTGTCAACCAACACCTTGGTGCAAAACTTTTACTATTTGTCTGATTTCTACCCTTGTTCCATTGCAACTAAACTCTTATGAAATCACACTTACGGAGTGGTTAAACGTGCCAAACAGTCGTTACCATTGCAGTTCGGATCCACTTGCTTTCAGTACATTAGCTTAAACTAAATTTACTTTGTTAAGATCAAAATAAGTCATTCAATGTGCGGCCCTCAATAAGATGCCATGCAATATACGGCCCTTGTTAAGATAGTGACACAATTTTTGGCCCGGTAAGCAATTTCGGTTGGACATCGCTGAACTAAAGTCCGAAACAAGGGGCTAACTGCCTTTGTTACCCCATAGCCTTTACCTAATACAACCTTAAAGACACTGATTTGTTTTAACACCTGAGCACTTTCCTGTGATGATGACAACACACAATACATATCCATGGTGATAATTAACAATGAAGGCAAGTCAAGCTGCATAAATTTGATCATATACACTTACCTTCCAGAAAAATCTTTTAACTTTGATAAAAGCCAATCTTGATTTGATTCCAAATATTCCATGCAATAAAGCAATCCACCATTAGGACCAAGCCCAAGATTTTTGATGACATCTTCCACAGTTATCAAATCACTTATATTTACATCACATTCATATGAAATGAACTCATTAGCTGGATCTAGGTTCACAACACAACACTCACGACCAATGGCTCTCATCAGCTGCTGCATGGCACTGCAGTAAGTTGTCTTTCCACTTCCAGGTGGCCCAATCACAACTTGTCCAAATGTTGTTTTTTGTTTCCCACTCATTTATACAAAAAATGCCAAGGGACTACCGCGAATGGAGGATTTTTCCACGGTGTTCAAAATTGCAAAATGAGAATCTATTTCCAACAGTTTCAAAGGATTTCTTTTTCATATCAGCATTGACCTGAATATCTTTAAATTCTCCTGCTACCATGAGAATTCCACACGATGAAAGGAACAAACCAAGTAAAGTCTGAAGGACAATCTTAATAGAAACATGAGAATAGTGGCTGGAAGGTTTCTTGTTACATACGCACCAGTTATTTTGTAAAATATGAAATACACATCACACAAAAAAATAGAACTACTAAATAACTCTTCATAAAACTTCGATTTTTGAACTTCACCTCTAAAACACATGTATGCAGTAGGTCCAACCAGGATTGCAGAGTCTGAGGTTTTTGGGTGGAGTGGGAGTCAGATTCCTAACAACACTGGGAGCCGTAGTCAGATATTTTTGTCTGACTCCGACTCCAGATGTCCAATTGGATCAAATTTTACATAACATTCCTAAATTGGGAATTCCTGTTGAAATGGTACAATTTCTTTTGAAACTTTTGTTGAAACAGGTATTTCTTGCTGTGCAACATGATTTCCATTGATTTTAACAGCCCAATTTCATACCCTTTATGTTAAGGAGTTGGAAATTGTGGAAAGGTCAAAGTTGGATATTTTACCATAAACTCCGCAACCCTGGGTCCAACAATGAATGTGTGAGCTAACATTACACACATACTAAGAGCATGCTTGATTGAGTTTTGAGCAAAAAAATGATTGAATCAACATACTACAGTAAACCTCAGTTAATCCGGATTCGATTTGGTTGACAATTTTATCCAGTTTAGGCAAAGATGCGGATTAACTGAAGACAGCTGTTTTCAGCTTGACGTCGTTTCAGTACTGATATATCGGTAAAAACCACTTAGATTAAACACATTTACAACCCAACAGCAGATTTTTGCAGAAGCAAAACGAATTTATTGATGTATTTACAATGGTATATCGGATTAGTAACTGCCACATCCAGCAGTTATTTACAGTCTTAAGTTCATAAGTTTATATTACTTGGCTGCAAAGAAATCTGGCATTTTGAACTGACGCAGAGATTTCTGCGACTGGTACGCAAGCAGCCAGTCTATTTGGAAGGTAATGCCCTTCAGACATCTTACCGACTACAATACACTCAGGGATAATGCTCTACTCATGCACACTCAACACTGATCAATAGACTGAAACTGTGGTGCGGCAGCATGCCTTGAGCATTGTGCTCAGTGTGACATGCTGTGCCCATGTGTGACATAATAATATTCTCAGCATTAGTCTAATGTTGCACACAGTTGCGGCCGTTGTTATCAAAATTCTAAACATTCGTTCGTGATCGTGGGCACTTTTGTGTTGCTGTGAAAAACTGCCGAAATTTTCTAGAGACCAGTCAGTGCACAAGAACACACAGCATGGAAATGCAGAAAAATCCAGATTACAAGATGTGAAAAGAGCAGATTTTATCCGGTATTGGGGAAGATCCCGATTAAAAAATCCAGATAAACCAAATATTTTTATAAAGAAAAATGTTAAAAACCATTCGTACCACCATATTTATCTGGTTTTGGCAAAGATGCAGATTAACCGAATCCAGGTTAACCAAGGTTTACTGTATATCAAAAAATTGGCCAAACTGGAGCTTAAAATGACTGATCAAGCTTAACAAAGTTACTTTCTAATTTCGGAGATTAACAGGAACAGGTCTATCACTTCTCAGTAACATTTGCAAGACTTGCTTTTGCATAAGCGTACATGTTGCTAGGTAGAACCTATCTAGTAAATCATTGATAATAGAGAGCCAACAGTGTAAGTTTGGATTTCTTAGGGCCTAAAGATCCTACTTCGAGAACATTTGATATAATATGTTGTTATATGAATAGTACTTACATCCAGAGGCAAGGTGTTGAACTCTTGCTCAGTCAAGCGGACAAAGGAACGATCTGAAACAATAATCTGCACAAGTAAAGAATGTTCTGAAATATGACATAACCCAGATGTGGGCAATTAGCGGCCCATGGGCCACATGTCACCCACCACAGAATTTCCAATAGCCTGTGGAAGCATTCAGGAAAATTCGTCAAATTTCAGATTTATTCCAATTTTCACACTAAACTCACACTAAAAATTAGTCCTGAAACTAACTCTAAGACTTGCTTCTATTTCCAGAAGGTACAGCCTTCCACTAAATGAGACATTCTGAAAGTGGCCCCGGCGCCAAATTAATTGCCCACTTCTGACTAAATTAGACCAACACTGGTGTGACAGCTGAAACTAATATGATTTCAACTTTTTGTAGTCATTTTAACACCTTGAGAGCCGGTGTACGACATCATCATACCTGCAAATTGGCCTAAAACCAGCAGTTTTCGGTTGCCTTACCGATGCCATAGTTCCCCTACTTGCTACGCTAGAGAGCTGTTCAAGCCTTCAAAAGATTCAGAAGTCTTGTAGTCTACAATGAAAAAATAGTAGTTGGTTGAGGTTGTAGATTTTTTGTGAGTAACGTCATAAGTAGTTTTTTGGCCATTTTGGCTCATGTTACCTGGCTTAGGGCCCAACCGCTAGATGAAAGTATTTCGGTGAAGTTTTCATTGGAAACTAGGCTCGAGTCTGTCTTTTTAGCATTTGATTAACTTTCTAGACTTTCTGGTTCAAAAGTTATGATCTAAAACAAACAAATTAATTATCTAATTAGTGGATTAATCAATTATTTTTATTACTTTAGATCAGCTATGTCCGGCCTGCGGGCCGCATGCAGCCCGTTAGGTTTTTGTTGTACTAAAAGTATCCTCTATACTGACAACCTGTCCTTATTTCGGTAATCTTGAATTTCACAATTTTGATGCTGGTGGTCCTCAGGGCCACTTTATCACGTCTGTTACCATTACAGTTAGGATCCGAATGCTTTCAGTACATTGGCTTAAACTAAATTTAGTTTGCTAAGATAAAATAAGTCATTCAATGTGGGGCCTGGATAAGATAGTGACATGCCATTGGGTTGGACATCACTGCTTTAGATCATAACTTTTGAACCTAAAACCACAGCAGGTCAACCAAAGTATCAAACAACTCAGATTTTAGCTTGGTTTCCAATAAAAACTTAAGCAGAATACTACCAGCTAATGGTTTGGGCCCAGGGGTAGGTGAAGTGGGCCAAGGTGGCCTAACAGTCCTCTACTTATGTTGTCACTGACAAAAAATCTGCAACCCCTAACCAAAAAATGTTTTTCATTGCAAACTACAAGACTTGCCAAGTCTTTTGAGCCTTTGAACAGCTCTCTAGCACTTTCAGTGCCAGAGTTACGCTCGCGCTCCAGCGCAATCGGTGGAGAAGCTATGCAGTTGTTAAGACAACCGAAATATGCTTGATTTTAGCCCGATTTCCAGATATGATATATTCATAGCAGGCAGCCAAGGTGTTAAGAACCACATCTTTAGACTAAGTACTTTGTGACATGCAATATTTATGTATGAGTAACTGCCAAATAGCCACAAACAGTTTTGAACTTGCCTAGATAGACAAAATCTTGTAACTTAATGTACATATAGTAATTACCAAAATTATGGGTTTTACATAAAAAAATGCAGTTAAGCAGTCTAATGCAAGCTTATCTTGATAGAAAAAATTTAGATAAATTCTAAACATGTTTTGATTCATGCCATATTTGTCTGTTTTACTTTTAAAGAATGCTCAAGTCATAACAACTTGTGTTATGACTAGCTACTTACGTTGAGCTGCAGATATACCAGCATGTACAATACTTCCAAGACCAATCAACAATATCAACTTCTTGAATGATACATTCATTTTATCAAATCTGAAACATTTTGTCAATACACTGCACAAAGCAAATAATAATGACCAAAAAACATGGGCAATGAGAATCAATTCCAAACTAAAACAATGGGTGTGTTCCTCAGTTTAAAAAATAGTGTACTGTCTTGAAATTGTGCAACATGTCAACTTTAAAATAATCTTAAAACATCATATAAAACATCCACAATAGTATACAAATGTGAAAAAACGGAGTCCTAAGACTGCTTTTAAAAAACTCTATATTGACTGTCTCAACTCAGAACATGTAAGACAACCATCATTTTTAAGGTTAAATGTCTACCTTTGTTTCATATCAAGTTTCAGTTTTACTCAGAGCTGTTTCTGCTCATATGTATTTGATGTTGAACATATCTGTGTTCTTCATATCTGTATCCAAAATGCAGAAACTCAATTGATTCAACATAAGCTTGTCACCCAAATCTTTACTCATGGCCTGTGCATCCAACTGATTTTCATCCTGGAGATTATTCTGAATTATTAACTTGCCAGGTCATCACTGCATATTATTAATACTCTTCAGATGACAGCATTTCAGTATGTGCAGCTTCATTAGCAAGTAGAGTTTTGTCTGCAGTTTTCAGAATGAATAGGGAGACTTCAAGTTTGCGTTTATATTTTGTGTTGATGGTAACTGGTGGAAGATTAAACTATAGTTTATGTCTTGCAATGGCAGTTAAAGTTTGTTGCCTCTATCCTGTGAGCATTACTATGTCTAAACCAATTGCTGTAGGTCAAACATTGGACATTTTAAATACAGATTTATTGGCCACCTTCTTGCATTAATGCATTGCATTCACATATTGCAGTCTGTAAATGTAATCATTTTAAGGCAAGTTGATGAGAATATGTAACAGAGCAGAGGAAGGTTGAATCAATATATTAAAGTAATTATTTTTATCACTCTACTGACCAATACATGCAATGGGTTGAGTTCAATATGACATGCAAACTGCAATTGGTTAATGCGTGGGTGTAAGTGCATGCAAAAGCAACATATATGAGCAAAGACCAAGACAATAATATTAATGCTTTACCAAAATGTTTTGGCGCTGTGGTTCCCAACTTTTTTGTTGATGGGGTCCTTTTGGAAGCTTATCAATACTCATGGCACCCATAATGAAGCCAAAATTTGCAAATTTCAAGTTGTACCAAAAAATGTATTTCAATAATGTTCATTGTTCAAAATGCACAAAAATGTCAGCCTTTATTTGTAATATACTGAAAAAAGTTTAATGTGAGCAGTGAGCTTGTTGCTCTATGCCAGGCCTGCACAACATACGGCCCGCGGGCCACATGAGGCCCGCGAAAGCTTTTCTTGCGGTCCACGAGAGCTTTCTCAATTGCAGAAAATGTTGCGCAAGCTCGACCTCGAATAAGTAGTTGTTGTTACAGAATTTCTTCCATACTACAACGAAATCTTTACATCGAAATGAAAGAGACTTCTGCCGCCCGCGGGAAATTTATGGTGATAATTTGGCCCTTTGAGGTTTCTGAGTTGTGCAGGCCTGCTCTATGCACATTTTATCAAACAGTGGTGCAATGTTTGATATTGCAACCACGGCTTGAAAAAATGTAAATTTCCTGGGAAGCTTATTGAAATTTCCCATGGGCTGCAAGTTGAAGATGATCGCCCTTTTATTATGTGGCAAAAGGTATTTCTTTTCTTAAAAACGTTGCACTCAATAGCCTTAACTGTCACTGCATGGATCAGCTTGGGTTAATTCAGCTTACTATCATCGGTTCACATTCAACTCGTGAACAGTTGCATCGCCACAGTGTCCCATGCAAAAACAAGATGCTGAAGGAATGCAAAACCAATGGAAGCAGCAAATCTTCACCGCGAAGTGGCAAATTCATGTGCCTAATCCTTGCTGAACTAGACTTACCATACATCCCGGTTTGGCCGGGACTGTCCTAGTTTAAACGTCTGTCCCGGTGTCCCATCCTGGTTAGCAAAACGTCCCAGAATTTTACTTCAGTGACATAATCAAAATGAACTCCAGCCTGATGATGCATTGTTATGAAACAATTCCGCTCAATGGCTATTTGTAAAATTGGGGGCTTATTGTTCTGTCATTTTTCCATTGTCTTCATTGGAACTACAGCAACTGCTGCAGCCATTTTGTATGCTTTGAGAAGGCAGGATAGCTTTCAGTTAGTTTAGAGTCATTTTATGCTGAAAGTAAGCTAGAACTTGGGCTAATGCACTGTAGTGTGGTGGGCTAACAGTGTGGTATGGATTCCTTTCACAGATAAGCGCCAATTAAAAGAGGTTATGAAAGGTTACCTTGATTAGCCTACACTGCAAAATAGCCTACACTACAAAAAACTAGTTCACCGCTAGTTGTCCTGGTTTAAGCCTACGAAATTATGGTTAATTCTATGCTTAAACCGCTTCTAAAATTTGTGTTTTGAGGACACTGTTCAATTTACAAGAAATTTTTTTACTACATTAGAGTTTCAGGTAACTTATTTAAGTAATATATAGACTGCTTACATGAAGCTTTATAACAATCGCTGGCATTTGGAAAACCGTAACACAGTTTCTAACGACCAACCAAATCGTAGTTTATAGGCCATTGAGAGACTTCTAGACACCAAACTAAACATATCCTATGCATAATAAATTTTAATAATCTCGAGCACATGTGTTACGGCAAGATTGTACGTAACTCGCACAGCAGGGTCGAGCTCATGGCATACCTGCGATTCCTGCACAGTATAAGCCAGTGGTTCTCAACCTTTTCGCTGAAGGGAGCCAAATCCAGATCTACGATTTTGTGAGAGAGTCGCACTAAAAAAAATTTAACGCAAGTCAATTCACACGTTTTGTTTTATTGCAGAACAAAGTCTATTACGTAAAAAATATTTGAGGTTTTATTCAGAGGCATAGCCAGGGAGGGTCTATGGGGCTATTCTCCCACTAACTTTTAGAATATACAGTGGTTTTGTGCTTTGAGAGGCAGTATCCCAAAAATATAGTGTTAACAGTTTGGCTTCCCTAACTTTTTGGTCCCCCAAATTTTTGTGCTTATTGGGATTTTTGTGTTGCCTACACTGAATTATACTTATTGCTTCATTGTATACAACCCAAATTTGCAAAAGTCAGCTTTAAGAATTAGCACTGACTGTCTGTGACTGTATGTTCGTAATAAATAACTAACCAATTTTCTGGAACAAACACAAAAAAATCCTGGTTGAAAAGTGCTACTTTTGGTATTGGCATCCTGTAATGTATGCTGTAGCAATTCTATGCCCATTCAAAAAAATTGTGTCTAGCTATAAGTATAATGCCATTCCAGAATGGCGTTGTGTTTCAAACGTTGATTGTTTGGCGAGTTTAGTGGTGGCGACATCGGTTTATAACTCGACCTGTAGAACGACATTCAGATAGTGCTAAAAGTTTCTGTTGAGCAAGCGTTTTACTCATGCATTTTAGGTGCGAGTATGCAGTTACCGGAGTGAGCTCATCAGTGGACCATGCTGGTTTGGTCATGAGTTGGAGCATTTTTCAATGGCACTACATTCCGGAATGGTATTCGGAATGCAATACCATTTCGATTAGTTACCCAGTAAAGCAACCACTAACCAAAGCTGTCCTACAGACAAGTATTAACAATCAGAATGTGTTCAAAAACTTCAGCTGGCGCCACCGTCCACTCTGCTGTCTAACGCAGTGAAGTTTGCTCGCATAAACGCATGAAGTTTTAAAGACGTGTTGGCCTCAATGTCCTCTGACTACAAGTGTCATCATAACAGCAATGTCAAAACTAACAGATTTCAGCCACCATTACGAATCTACGACACACAACCAGATTCACCAAAAAAGCCAGACCTTGTCTCAAAAAAAGCCAAAATAATCCATACAGCAGTTCTAAGACATGTAGGCTACACATAAAACATGCATAACCAAACCAAATGGATATCAAAACTCTTCAGAAACATCGATAAAATGCAATTCCAATTTTTAGAAGCATTATCTTTCCCCGTAAATACACTGTTGTACATTTGTTTCTTATTACATACATCTAAAATTTTTAGGACAACAGTAAAATCTTTGCAATATTCTTTGCACCCTGCATGTTCATAGACTCCCGTCAGAAAAGATTTGTAATGAATATGTAGCTCAGACAATGTTTACCCAGAGACAAGCCATTCAGACTGAAAAAAAATAAAGAAAAGCTAGATTTGACTGGTATTTTATATTTTCAAAAAAAGCCAAGTACTTCATAAAAAGCCTGAATTTCAAAATTTGGCTTCGAAAATGCCAAATTGGCAACCTTGTACACAACCAGCGACTGCATGAGACCACCATTGTTAGGTAGGGGTAAGTGTTGCATCACAAGGCCAGGTATTGGACCACCGTGACTGAGCGAGGAAATTCGTACAGTCCGTTTTGTGGTTTTCTTGCAATTCTTGGCGTATTATTTGATTTTACTCGACTTGCAACTGATTAATTTCCCATGATCATGTACGATTTCCTGGGAAGCTCCTTCCCGATTTCCACACTTTCTGCAGCCCTGATTGCAACATGCATGTCACGTTCAATGTCAATCTTATTATGGTACTTCAACTTGATTACTTCTACTGCAGAAAAACAGGCTTCACACAAGTATGACTATGCAAACAGCACAAGAACACGGAGAGCTTTACAGCCTACAAGTGGAAATTCAGATTGGACCTTAACCCAGAATGAAACGAGTGAATTAGGGTCGTGTATGTTTTTCAGATTTACATTTACGGTTAGGGTTTAGAGGTAAGGTTTAAAACCTAATCTACCCTTTAGTTGTGACATTGAATCATTGTTTCCCCAGATTCGCATGCCGATTTCTGATCGCAAATCAACTCTTTTTCGGGTTCTTCTGGTGGCTAAACAGAGATAGGATTAAAACCTAACCCAACCCTAATTGTAACCCTAAAACCCTAACCTTAATCATAGCAACCAAATTTCAGCAGTATTTTAACTTAACAAATTTTACACATAAAAAACATTCAGGCTTTTGCTACTGCTGAAACTAAGAAGTTACTCCAGATCCGTGTCCATTTTTTCACTCTGGATCTGAAAAGAAAATGTAGAATCCTGCTGGAGTCAACTCCAGAATCTGGATGCGTGCCCACCTCTGTCACATATTGTTAGTTGTAACCAGCCAACTAGTTACCATAACTCAGCAATTTTTGCAAGCATTGCTATGTGCCTGTGCATGGTTGGTGGAAGGTAAGTCTGCCTTATATCAGGTTACGTTTTCATTGCATGTAACTTTGTAAATGCACATCTCCGACATATTTCATGCATATATTTGTTGTCAGTGCATAGTAACAAGTAGCCCAGATGTTTTAACAACATTTTCCACTTTGGTGCTCAGTTAAAAATTGACCCAAATCAGTGTAGTCACATGGTATCCTTCCTTAAAATTGTTTTGGTTTGCGGGCCCCACTTCAAGAACCACTGTATGAACCCTAATCCAAATCCTTAAACCCAAAAATCTCAACCCATGTCTAGTTTTCAAAGTTTTTAAGTACATCAAACGTATTCCAAATAAGATTGAGAAAACATATACTGTGTTTATTCGAGTATACGTCCCAATTTTTTTGTACTAAAAATTCACCCAAAAAGTCAGGTGCGACTTATACACAAGGTGCGACATGCACATGTACGCTGCTGCTGTGCGCATGTTTTCTAGATGGCACTTTGCACTTTCATGTGTGTGCATGCGATGACAATCACAAGAAAAACGCAAAGGCAAACTACGAGGCACGTTGTTAATCACAGACATGTGACATTTTAGTTAAAATCTTTGGTTGGCATTTTGCAACTTTTTTCATCTAAGCTATCTTATTATGATGCTGCTTTTAAACAAGTTTGGAACAACAGACTGCCCGACTGCCCTGTTGCAAAAGAAGGCTCTTTTTGTCTGGTACCAATTTCGTGATGAATAAATGTTGTTTAAAAATTTTGTACCGTTTGATCAGGTCAAATATGGAGGTGCAAATTTTACACACATGCGACTTATACTTGCATAAATACGGTAATCTTATCTATGTAATAACATAAGTTTCATCTGCACTATCAATAATCATTGCCAAAACAACCACAGTGAGAGCTGAAACAACCCTTGCACAGTAGGAATAGACACTTCCCACTTGACCATATTCACAGTTCTACCAACATCACGAACTCAACTTTATATGTTGTCCAAAAGCTGCTTTGGTTTTCAAAGCCATATACGGTTTTGTAACAAAAAAATAGAGTAATTCGATAAAAATTAACACTCCAGTTGCGGTACAATAAACTATAACAGTGACCCACACCAAGTGAATCTATCGCAATTTATTGCGTAAGGAAACTAGTTTCGTGTATTACACATCTTCAGTCCTTATTCAACTAGAATTGGTGTGGGTCACTGTTGTGGCTTTACAAATATTGCTGAATGATACGTACAAGCTGAATCATTGCAAGGAGATGGGAGCAAAACTAGGCAGGAGATTCCTGCTGGCTGAAAAGCTCAAGGCGGTTTTTGTTGCTTTTGATAAGGAGAGACGAATCCCAGCCGTTGGTGCTTCCACTGAAGACGTTGACATCAATTAAAAAACTTTGAGAGACAAGGGGAATGACTTACGAATTGTTGCTTG
>Ga0210059_1011633_pt1 | contig 13424 bp, 7 predicted proteins | sample Ectturendosymbi2_FD_188042 | JGI IMG/M metagenome (GOLD analysis project Ga0210059, IMG submission 188042) | Ecteinascidia turbinata endosymbiont from Florida, USA - Sample 2 (SPAdes) (version 2) | ecosystem: Host-associated > Tunicates > Ascidians > Unclassified | place: Key West, Florida...
GTAGTCTCAGGAACGTATCCTACTGTGGCCGTGTCGTAGGCTTGATCAAAAGTGCTTATCACGGTTGGCTGAGTATGATGACGTCATCAGAGGGGCCCCTTTTCAGAGTCTTGCCTCGGGCCCCCCTAACCTTAAACCCACCACTGCCGATAGGCCCCCGAAATGCTTAGCGCAACTGCGCAATTCACTCATGTTCGATCCTTTGCCTGTAGAGGCAGCAGTGTTGCCACTCTGCATTAACAAATTTTCCCTACGATAAGAATAAAAAATTCCTACATTTCCCTACACAATCTGAAACAAAAACCGCAATCTGCAATCAGGGCCGGTTTTAAGACGATTTGACCGATTTCTTCTAATTGGGCCCCGCGCCAAAGGGGGCCCCGCGCTACACCTACTAACCAACTCAAACTTGCACTTTGTGTGGAAGCTGCTTGTGTACAGTGCTGGCGCGGGGCCCAATGTTTTTAAGTTGTTTTGGAGGCCAAAACGGTTCTCAATTTTTTTCCAAGGTCTCTCAAAATACAGTAGAACCTAGCTTTACTACCACCATCAACATGGGCCAAAGCCTGGCTTTACATTTATTTCGGTATTCAGACAAAACAGCTGCGGTCTCTCAAAATGTCTTTGCGGTCAGCAAGGTCAAACCTTAAGAAAAACCGTGGCGGGGCCCACAGTATTTTGTAAACATGAGATCCGTTGCAAACGAAAATCCAAGTGAACTTATCAGGTTTTAACGCCTCATCAAAATTCTATAGTAAAAATCGTCATTGTTCTCAGTAATGTGTAGCCAAGTTTTTTACTAGCACCTCGTGAAGGCAGAGAGGACTTAAGATTTGAAGCTGTTTTCTGTTTCATTTATAAAAGCGTTTCGTATTTGGCAGGTCATGTGTCAATAATTGCTGCAAAATACGGTTTGATAGTTCTTGATATTTGAATAGTTACTACCATGGGCGTCGGAAGGATTTTTTCCAGGGGGAAGCAAGTAGGGGATTTTCCCAAAAATTTTTCCAGGGGGGACCAAAAGTGGTGAAATTTGTTTTTTACCCCTCGAAATTGAAAAAACAACCTTTTTTTGCTTATAATTTCTAAATCCAGTGGAGGCCAAGCCCCCGCTGCCCTCCCCTTCCGACGCCCATGGTTAATACTATACTTGTCTGCTGAAGGTGACGTTTAGGTAGTAATTACAAATGTGTGCTGCTGAGTTTTTTCAAGTGTTTTCATCTTACCGCTCGTAAGGATTTTATGATGCAACGTGAGATTGGCGAAAATGTTTGAAATAAACCTAGATATAACTATGAATGACTATTTCAGGTGTGCAAAAAATAACGGTTCCGTAAAAAGTAACAGGAAATTACTAACAGTGAAGCCATTTGCAAAGTAGCAGAAGTGACAATTTTGTTCAAGTGAGGTAAGCATCATGACGTTCTAGTGGTGAAACTTGCATCATGAAATACTACCGAAACAAGGATTATGGCATCAATTTCACAGATTGGCGTGGTAATTTCTGAGATATAGCCTGACCAATTGAAAGTTGCAAAAAGTCTGAAAAAGGGAGGAGTAGAATAACTTTCGTAGAGCTTTGATGCTACTACAGTACTTTCCTATTTTGAAAAATAAAAAAGTTGTTTTAAACTCACTGGGAGATCTGCAATCATTTCATACATTTGTTTAGTGTTAACAGATCAAAATTTTTGACCTTCTTCGAAATATTCAAAATCTGCTCTAATAAGCAGTTTGTAGACTACTCCTTCAACTGGTGCTCTGTTAAAAATGGTTTTCGCTGTGTAACCATTTTCCACGTGTAAAGTATATATTGATAGGCAGATGTTTTGTTTCTAGCTTTAACAGTCAAATTTGAACTATTAATTTAGGAATTTGTTTTGCCTGCAGCTAAACTAAATATTATGAGTAGAAGATCGAGAGACAGGCTGAAAATATGAAAGTGGCAGCCGAACGAGGCCTAAAGCTAAGGAAAAAAACAGACCGAAAAAGAAAGGCGCTTTGGAAAAGTGGCCTATTTTAACGACTGAGGTACACTTTAAATGTCACACCACATTGATGATTGCAACAATGTAGGCAGCCAGCCTGGTCATCAGTGCCGGATTAAAGGGTAGGGGGCCCGGGGCAATTTTTACTGGCAGGCCACTATGACGTAATTCATGACGTCATCGTTTGCAAAAGTTATGTTTTCGCTAATTCGCAAGGTTCCCGTTTGTTTTTTCCGGTAGTCGAGAATGCACTTGCTCAAATCACATACGGTTCGCTGCGAGAAGTAAATACTAGAGTGTATTTTTGCTAAGAAAAAATATTTCACAGACTAGAGAGTGACTCGGCAAGAAACAACATTCACCCGAACAATACGTGGAAACCAGAGATTACAAGCAAAAACACCGGAAAAATAGCATCTCAATATGGCCAGCCAGGCTGTGTGTGAAAGTTGTTTCCAAGCAAAAGTCTTGATTTTCACCTTCATTTTCAGGTGCTCTGGTTAACACCACTGCATAAACGTTGCTACTTGAAAGTTTTCCTAGAAAAAGCGATTCAGTCGTGGCGTTATAGCTAACACTGCCAGAACCTTGCGCTTTTCATAGATCGTGATGGCGTTACAGATATCGGCATCGCTCAAGCTATCTCGTTTTCTGCTCTTTCATTGTAAGAATCGACTGATTAATACCTTTTGTGACGGACCACGCAATAACATGTGGTATGAAGCGTCTTGGAGAGCTTCATATGTTTATGATGTAACAACGATAGTAACCATCGGAAGAAAAGTGCGTTTCCAGTACACGTTACCTTTTATGACGAAACAAAGGTGCAGTTCGGCTGCAGCTACCTCGAGACTGCACCAGAAGTTCGGGATCATTGATACCAGTGTTGCCACTTCTGATATTTTAACATAACATCATCTGTGATGTTCTCAGATAAATTTCTGATGTCTGATGTTTTGGCGACAAATCTGATGTTGACTTGGTTGTTGTTTTTGTTTGACGATTCCTCTCATTTTAGGACGAAAATAAGTTAGATTCATGTTTTTTAAGCTCCTTTCATCAATTTCACACCCTAATGTGTGTTTGGTTTGGTTATCGTTTCAAACTAAAGAAGCTCGCTTCGCTGGGTTGAGACTAACATTTTTACATTATAAATGACTTCTCCATTTAATGACGATACTTCTCTCTGTTTTCGGATTCAACGTGGGTTACTGGCAGTGGCGTAACTTGAGGTTTGAGCCAAGTGGGGCAAAGCTTAGCTGAAGGGGGCCCACTAGTCACTGTAGGGAGGCCCATCAGACAAAATGCAGAAAAATTTTAGGAAATTAGAGTGAATCTCTGGATATGGTGGATGTCTATACTAGATAAAAAAACACCTCGAAAAAGGTAAAAAAACAACAAATTAAAGAATACTAAATATCAAAATGTCAACAAATGGGGACCAGCTTTTGCATTTAGCTTGCCAGGTGGGGGGGCGGTTCGCCCCCTTGCCCTTCCCGCCAGTTACGCCACTGGCTTTGTTGGGTATTGGTAGTATGTGAAACTGTAGCGTAAAAATTTGATGTCATGTGATGTTGAAAAAGGCAATAATCTAATGTTAACGAGACTGACCTCAGTGGCAACATTGATTGATACTAAACAGCAGTCAGCAACCGCTAGCTTTAGCACGCAAATAGTAACGTTTGCATGACATTTGTGCAATAGGCGTGATGCACGAGTAGAGAGTCATACCCATGTCAAAAGAACGATTATTAGGAAAACGTTGGCAGGGAAATCAAATATATTTGCATTGAACAAAACCGAAAATGCTTATAGGCTATTCAGTGGTGATTACTAAAACTAGTAGACAGTCAAACTTGTAGAGAAATCAGTTGCTGTTGGGGGATCCTGATACTTAACGCTACATAGGAATATAATATAGAGTTGTATTCTTGTATCGCTTCTGAATCACAAAAATTTTTCAAACGAGTATATTTTATTTGAAACAAATTAATTTCATCACGGGGGGCTCCCTTGCAGCGAGGGGCCCGGGTCAATTGTCCCCGTTGCCCCCGTTTAATCCGGCCCCGCTGGTCATGTTACGCCAGATAGTGAAAGTGGAAGTTTATGTACGGAAAGTGATATAAGTCGTTTGGAAAGTGTTGATTCTGACAAGGGTCCTCGTCGGATGGTGCATATGAGGCATGTGAGCAAGACAATTGAAAATTTGGAGAAACAAATGATCCTGATACTTGGCCAGGTGTCATGAGTCGGATTGTTAGGAAATAAACTGGACTATTTAGCACAAATAAGACTGGTTGGAGTCATAATAGTCATAGAAGTTTCCTCCAGAAACGAGAGGGATGGGACACGGTTTTCTAAGTTTCACTGCGAAAGAATACCACCAAACTGTGAAGCAGTAGGTCATCCACGGCTAATATTCCTGGCATGGAAACATGGAACCTTTTGCTACTACTGCAAACGTTTCAGCTCTGGGTATGCACTATAGCACAGCACTCAATACCTCTCCTCTCTGCAGGTACTAAACTCGTACCTCCCTTCTGGTCAGGGGTGTACCTGGCCAGAGAAGAGGTACAAATGAAGGTTGTAATTCTTTGATTTATGGAGTTTTACGGCGCTGCCAATTGAAGTCCCTGCTGGAGAGGTCTTGGCGTCACCCTTTCGGGCCTCGCCTTTTTAACATCACCAATTTCTATCATCATGACTTAATGCACCCCCTCAAAATTTTCTACACGCCACTGAGTGCGGCCCCGCAAAAGTGTTTCTAATCGAGCCCCGCAATTGCTAACGCCGGCCCTGTCTGCTATCATCTTTGGCTACAACATCTGGTCATGAAACACGACATACTATATACGTTGCATAATTAGGAGTGCAAGATCAAAATTACATGTGTAACATAAGCATCATTACACTTACAGAAAGCACCACTGCATAACATGTCATTTTTTTCAAAAACAATTATCTCAACATCTTCTAAGATTAGCCAGAACCTTTCGCAATAAATCTTAAGCATAATCCCTTGCAACTCTCCAGCTGGTTGCAATTCACAAGTTTTGTTACTAATAATTGTTGACCAAACACGTCCGTGAAGTATCACAAACGTAGAAGCAAAGCGATAAAAATTCTAAACGCAAAAATTCCTACGGATCCCTACAAAATGGCGATTTTTCCCGTAGGAATTCCCTACTCCCTAGAAAAGCCTAAAAATCCCTACCGTAGGGATTTTTCCCAACGAGTGGCAACACTGAGAGACAGATTGCGAAAGTCTTAGCGGATTGTTGTACTCTCCGTCTTTATTGCGTAACAATAACACCGCAATAAATCTTCAAATATTCACTTCAAGTTACGGTAGTTAGCGTTTTACCGCATGTGACCAGGGCTCCCGCTGAGTTTTTCACCCATATCGTTTTTTTTAGTCGACCTGGGTGTCTAGGTTTAGTTATGAAAAATCACGTTAAATCTGTGGTTTTTGCAGTGATAAATTCATCAGCAACTTCAATGTGTTCAATAATATAAAGATAACTTTACATTAGTGGCGCAGCCAGGAATTTTTTTCGGGAGGGGCTAGTCACCTGACGTGCATTGGAAGGTTCCTTTCGTTAATTTTCGGACAATTGAAAGCGATATAAAAGCACTAGAGAAAAATCTTAGCACGTTGGTTTCAGGAAGGGCCATGGCCTCTTCGGCATCATTCTGGCTGCGCTACTGCTTGACATTACAGTGTTTACATGCGCACATCAGGTGAGAAAGTGCCCATATCGGTTGAAGCAGAGCATGGTCAATCGGTTTCATATCCTCACATAAGATCATTGTCAGGGTTGTACACAGTGGTGTGTTTAAGAGGATGTAAGCGAAGCTCTTGCCTCTCCCCTCCTTTTCAGAAGACCCCTCAAGGTATTTCGCCGGTAAATACTCCTCATTTTTGGTGAAAATTTTATTGTCCGCTCATATAATATTTTCTGAACCACATCATAATTCAGTACTCTGCCTTCAAAGGGCCCCCAAGAGCAATTGCAATGTGTAAGTAGGCTACTCTGATTTCAAAGGGGCCCCCACCAACAACTGTAATGTGCAGGTACTCTGCTTTACAATGACGCCCAATAGCAAATGCATTGTGTAGGTAGGGGAGATGTGGGATCTTTGACCAGGTTGGGCTCAATGACCATAGGCTATTTCTCGCCACCTAGAGAACGTGTGTTCTTGTGGTTTTGGCAGTGAAGCTGAGAATGCTTTCTTGCCGCCCATGTGTGTTTTAAAGGAGCTATGGCCGTCAAATCAATTTTTGTGGGCTAATTTTGATTTTGAAGGAAGAAAGTAAATTTTTGGCGCCTGCGTTTTTTTGTTTTTGCAAATGACAGGCAGCTTTTTTTGAAAGATTTTTTGCAAATGTGATATGGTCAAGGAAAGAGTTTAAAAAGTGCAAGACGTTGAGAACCGATACTGCACACTTTTTTGTTATGACACGAAATGCTAAAATGGCGGCGGAAAAGATCTTTGAACCATGTGAGAAAGGGACCAATGACCCGGCGGTTCAAAGGTCCCTTAGCATATGGTCTAATGTCTCCACCTTAAACATGCATACTTTCAAAATCAGTAAATGCAAAAAACGATTGTTTATTAAGAAGGCCTCAATAAGGCTTTGAGCGATATGACGGAGCATCAAATTAGTCTGCGAAAATCTTCCAAAGATAATAATATTGACTGAATGTCTTACTTCCATAGGTTCAAAAAGCCAAAAAAGAAGGTCGTGATTCAGTAAGAAAACATTCGATGGCTACTATGGACAAGTGCGTTGATAGACATATAAAAAGATTTTTGCTGATATTCGTCATCCATTTTCCAAGCTATACGAAGCATCTTAGAGCAGAATGTACGAACCAATGATCTCAGCACAGTAACATGCAGCATCTGAGCTCAAGGTTTCGAGCACAGCTAAAGAGAAGCCAAAGATGCGCATAAAATCGTGAGACGTCGACTATCCGTATCTAGCGATGCGAGTGATATTGTAAACTCAGTGCATTAAGACAGTGGCACAGCAAATGATTAGCCTACGATGGTGTATTGAGCGGAATTTCGGACCAAAGTATTGCGGCGGGTTGTTACTGTATTGCAAAAGTTTATTCCAATTATGGAGATTTCAAAATGCTTGCAGAATTGATGCGAAGGGGACCTGATGATGATGGTGACTTTGAAGCAAAGCGCTTTTCTGGTGTTTTGGGATTTGATACCGATTTATCTCAGCAGGAACGCCGGAACGGGGGTGCATAACAGGGGTACTGCACCCCTTACCCTTGGAAATGGGGGGCATAGGTGCCCTTACATAAAAGCATCATAGGTAATTTCAGGGACACTGGAAAGCGGTGATATGGAGGGTGTATTTCTCCCCTACTCTTGGGGATATTTTTTCATACTAGAATCATAGGTAATTTTATGATTTATTTATAAAGATCGACTTGAAACAAATTCATTGCAGCTATTCGCATACCCACAAAATTCATAATGGTTTTCTATAAGTTCTGCTATTATTTTTAAGGTCAGAGTTGTTGCTACGCAAAACCAAGCATAATTGGTAACGGTTTGTGTGTTTTTTACAAGCTTCCATTGCCTTCAACTCTTTTATTGCACCCCCTGCCCTACCACTCTTTCCGCGTCCCTGTATCTCAGTAGAGAATTTGAAGGTGCTTAAGACTGAGAAACGATTGCAACTTGTGGCAACCAACCCAGAGTGACAGTCCAATTTGTATCTCTGTAGTTAGGTTACATCGTAGTCCGCTTCATTTTGTTACTTGCATTCTTTCGTTGCAAATCGCTACATTGTATAAGTTATGTTGCAACGAGAAATCCTGCAGTATGCTGAAATCTCTGTTTTTGGAAGAATTCGCTGTATTGCACCTAAATATGGCAGGATTCTTAGAGGTGGTTCAAAGGTCCCACACCGGTGGTTCATTGATCCCACACATGTGGGACCAATGAGCCAAAAAAAGATTTTTTTCACATCAAATTTGAGCTACTTCCTGAAATTATGTCCTACTGATTTTGTGTAAGTGGTTAGAGGGAGAGATGATTATTATTCATGCTAAATTTTGGAGCTTTGCTAAACTTTTCGACTTCTGACCTGAAACGTAAAAAATGGCTCATTGGTCCCACATCTCCCCTACTATGCTTTCAAAGGGACCACAATAGCAACTGTAATGTGCAAGTCCCACGCTTTCAAAACGGCCCCAATAGCAGGGCCTATGAGAGGGGGGTCCAGCAGGTGCATTGTTCCGGGGTCCGACAGCTACTGAGGGGCCCGAGACTGAACAAACATTTGAGTGTTTGTTACTAGCAAACTCGGAATAACGTAGCAAAATTAATCCCGGAACAATGTAGCAAGAAATTTAAAAAAGCAACCACTTACAGTATTTCGACAGAATGCTTTAAAGCAGTGGTCGCCGGACTGTGGCCCGTGTGGCTATTTGTTGTGGCTCGTGGTCAAACTTGCCCGAAAAATTTTTGGGCAACTCTTTGTGTGAGTATTTCTTCCCACACAGATCATTTTTGGGATGACCTCCAAAAACATTTTTTTATCCGTGTTTTCAGGTAGTTTGCCTAGAATTTCCGGTATTTTGCGAACATTTCCACAGATTTTTCTCAGATTTTCACGGATTTTTCCCGGACTTTCGACAATTCAAACTTTTGGGGGTGCGCTTGCACCCCCTTTACCCACGCCTCATACACCACTGAGTTGGGTAATGACGGGCTGGTGAAATGAAATAAAGTTTCGCTTGAAGTAATGCACTGAATATTTTCGCCTTCGTATGGTATGGAGTGCAGTTTGTAGAAATATGTGAGAGCAACATTGGCAGTATTGCTATCGCTAATTGTGTACAGTTTTTACTGTAATGCGTTAAGGTTCACTTGATAAGTCAGGAGGAAAGTGACACCGTTCAGGAGCCTGCATAACATTTCTTGCTAGATATTTCTAATCTATTTACATTGTGTTGAATGGTATCTCAAAGATTACTAAAGTGGCACTGTCCAGCTAACTTGTGCAGAAAGTTATGAGAATGACGTTTGCAAGAGCGATCAAAAAATAGTCATATTTAAAAAATGGTAATGGTCACATTCTTGAATACCGGTATGTTTTAACATAATGTTTCATATGATCAATAAACGAGCGCTTCTTGTTGAAGTTTGGTGCACATTAATTAGTCTCGATTTTTATGTAGCCTATTTCAAAATAATTTTGCAAGACTTCGGGGCCCCAAATGGGTTTTTTTCCGCCTGAAAAGATTTCTCTTGGATGACTTGCCCAATAGCAAATGTAATGTGTAAGTAGGCTCACTACGCTTTCGAAGGGGCCCCCAATAGCAGCTGTAATGTGTAAAGTGCCTTGCTTTCAAAGGGGCCCAACAGCAATTGTAATGTACTGTATAAGTAGGCTACTTTGCTTTCAAGGGGGTCCCCAACAGCAGTTGCAATGTGTAAATACATTGCTTTCAAAGGGATCAAAGTAACTGTAATCTATAAGCACTATTCTTTCAAAGGGCCCCCCAACTTCACTGATTTCTGGTGCTTCATATTTCAATTTGGGAGGTCAAAGCTTTTTTGGGGGAGCTAAGTGGTGACGGGCCTGAATATTGGGCCCCTGTGACAACATGGGCCCCCCAGTTGGGTGGTATGGAGTCCGGCTGATACGGCTCTGCATAGGCAACACGTAAAGGGCACGTAAAGATGCGCTGCAGCTTAACTAGGCAAGGCAAAAGTGAATTGTGAATGTCATCCAGCACACACATTCCTGTTTATCATTGTATTGGGCAGATGTATGCTTGTATTTCATCAAACAATCATGTGCATTATGTAAATTGCGTTTGAGAAGTTGTTTCTACATCTGTGACGTGCAAGGGCGTACGCAAGGGTTTTTTTTGGTGTTAACCCCCCCCCTTGAGCTTGATATTTTACAAAAACTTTATTACCTGCGAAAAGGAGATTATTGTTTTCGCATACTTTTTGCTTGTTAATTTGTCGACTTAATGCAAATACCACGAAATGAATTTGCATGAAAATTTCAAGGAACAGTGCAAAATTGGCCACAAAGTAATAATTATAGGTTTTGGTGTGAACCAGTGGCGGATTAAGGGGGATGCTGACTGGGCTACAGCCAGGGGCCCCCAAGATTTAGGGGGCCCCCAATCCCTAAGTCGGTAAAAATGTGTAATATGTGAACAATACACGATACGCTGGAGAAGATACCATCGCCAATTGGGACTAATAAGTAGGCGCTTTGTGCTCACACATTGAAATTGCTTCGTTGACATAAAAGAAGTTGATTATTTGGCGTGTGGTCTGGCCGACACTCACTAACAAGTTAGTACTACAAGGTTTAAAAAATTAAGGTATTCCATCCGCTTGTCTTATTTTGGTTTCCGATGAGCCTGTGGTATCCACGTCATTTGAACATCGATCCTGCAGACAGCCCCGAATGAACTTGTGAACTTGTAAAGTGGTGTCAAGTCTCTCAGCAATGGTGAAAGTAATTAGATTTTAGCTTAGGATAATAAATCATGGTATAAGGCAGGACTGCGACTGCCAGAATTGGTATATACGCCACGTAAATCCTCGTGTACTTTCATGTATTTGTGTGTTCTTTGTTACTGCGATGCATGTTTGAAGTCCAGTGCGTTGCGTGTGGGAGTGAAGACCTTACACAATATACATATGTCAGCTGGTAGTTTAATACCAATTCATGTACTATTTACTTCCAAGATGCAAGCTTAGACATTTTGGTACATGCTACTTTTATGTGAATCGCCACTATATGCTATAATTCTTGATAACTGACTTAAAACAGAATAAACGCAATTATAAAAAGAAAAGTCGGCAGATATCAAGTTACTTAAAACGTTAACTGATAACAAGAATTAAACCATATCAAGCACGTCTTAGTTCTGTTTACATTTCGTTCAAGTAACTCTAAGCTTGCTCACGCTAAACTCAATGACTCATTCGATTTACAATTTTAGTAAATCGTAAGATGTGCTTTTAGTTAAGAATTTTGTTGAGTGCCATTTTCTATTCAAAGTGCAGTAGAAAAATAAAAACAATTCGGTAGTGTTATGCTTTTTGAATGAACGTAAAACTATACGCAATAAGTGAAACTGAGCTTCACAACAGGTATTGGTAAGTGAATGCATGTTCTTGTTCTTACTAATACTCGCAGTCTTACTGATTTGTCCTTGATTGTGAACAGAAAAATGAAATACTGAATTGCAATGAGAACATTTATTATTTTTACCATATCAGTTTAGGACCTATCAAACTGGGCTATTATGGTAGGTAAGGTTAAAAAATGCCAATTGGATATATATATATATATATACATTGGAACTCCGCTAGCACGACCAACCACTGGACGGCACTCAATTAGTCGTGTTAGCGGGGCTGGGCTGCCGGCTGGGGTGGTCGCGTCACACTTACATTCCTAAAGGTTTCATGTAGGCTATCATCGCGATCATTTCATTTGTGCAATTCTTTCCTTGATTGAAAGTTATTTATATTTGTCTTACGTGCTGCCATAGCCCAACGTTACTGTATCATAAAATCACACAACGGAAAAAGTCGACGTCCGTAGTACAGTACAAATTGCAGAAAAGTTTGCATTATAAGTTTGTAACAGCACATTGGCACTTACTGCGCTTGCACTCACGCCTGCATCCCTGCATTCGCGATGCTTCAGGTCAACGTGATGCAGCTCAGCAAATTGCTGCTGACAGGTTACTAGTTTTCCAGCGTAAGAATACCAATAGAATGTGGTGGTCCTGTTACGCGGTGCCCGATGAGCAGTTTTGTAACAGCTGGACTGTGGTCGCGGTCTGGATACCGGAGTGGTCGCGTTAGTGAAACAAAAGTAATGCATTAGCATAGGCAAGACCGTGTTAAAGTTGTCGTGATAAAGTGGCCGTGGTCGTCGACCGGGTGCCACTGTATATTCAAAACATTTATCGATATGGTTTCAAGTCTCCAGCAAGAAATGAGACTTGAAATCTACGAGCTTCGTTCATATTATGACGTCCATATTAGTTAACGATTCGTTTTTTTGCTCAAGCTTTTTTTGTTTCTAGAATACAAATACTTCAGTTCGTTCATCTATTTTTCCCTATTAAAGACCGTTTTATATATATATAAAGATAAGGGCGTACGCAAAGGGGGGGGTTGGGGTTAGCCCCCCCCTTGAGCTAGATATTTTACAAAATATTTAGAAATTAAATTTGTTCGCATACTTTTTGCTTGTTAAATTGTCGACTGTGCAACTACCTCAGAATAAATTTGCATGCAAATTTCAAGAAACATTCTAAATGGGCTAAAAAGTAATAATTAGGTTTTGGTGAGAATCAGGGTTATCGTCTGCGTCCAGAAACAATCTCATCACTTTTTGCAGACATTTCGTCCACTACGCATGTTTAAAGGTTGTGTTCCACGATAGTTCACTTTATCCGAAATAATAGTCTTTATTTTGTCTGCTAAAGCTGATCAGCGCAAGCCCTGACCGTATTGGCTACATTACCAAATTCTGTAGCATGATAGAACTGTTGCACGAGCTCAAAACAGCAGTTTTTAACATAGAAGCATTCAGGCATTTCATAATGTCTCAGCAGGGCAAAAGGAAAACTAAGTTTTCTGGATTTGTATACATAAATAAATTGAAACTTTTCTTGCGTACTTTATGCGCATTCTCAATTCTTGTGTAGCAAGATTGCTAATTTGGTTTTTTTGAAGCCAGATTTTGAAATTCTGGTTGTTTTTTGAACACCTTTGGATTTTTTTGGAAATAAAACAAGCCAGAAAATTTTGGCTTTTTCTGACTTATTTTCAGTCGGATAGGCTTGTCTCTGGCAAAACATTGTCTGAGCTGCATATTCATTCGTCTCTTGCGACGAGGGTCTATTACCATGCAGGGTGCACAAAATATTGCAAAAATTTTACTGTTGCCCTAAAAATGATCGATGTTATTGATAAAGAACAAATGCACGACAGTGTAACTACGGGGGAAAAATTTACTTCTGAAGATTGGACTTGTGTTATATCGATGTTTTTGAAGAGTGTTAATATCTATTTTGTGTATGGTCATGGGCGCTATTTGGTGGGGGACACGGGGGACATAATATGCGATGTCCCCCCACTTTTTATCTTCAGGTTTTCTATTTGGAGAAGTTCCAAAAACAAAAGTGACATTTGCCACGTTTTGTGTGAAGTGCTTATCATGTTAGACGTTACACATAGCCAAGTTGATGTTGAAACAGAGTTTGGTGTGGTATTACTGGACTCTGTTAGTTTATCAGTTATAGCTTCAATAAAATGATATTTAGCGTGTTTCAAGTTTCTAGAGACCGCGAAAGATGGTTTATTGCTTCTGTCCGACATTTTACTCTGTATAGTATACTGTTAGAAAGGTTA
>Ga0210059_1011634_pt1 | contig 13424 bp, 8 predicted proteins | sample Ectturendosymbi2_FD_188042 | JGI IMG/M metagenome (GOLD analysis project Ga0210059, IMG submission 188042) | Ecteinascidia turbinata endosymbiont from Florida, USA - Sample 2 (SPAdes) (version 2) | ecosystem: Host-associated > Tunicates > Ascidians > Unclassified | place: Key West, Florida...
CCCATAATTTTTTCCTTGGCCCCGCAGTGGCCCCCCCACTTTTTTCATTCTAGAATCGCCACTAAGACTAGCGTGTGTTAGGCAGCAGTTGTGTGAACCAAAGGGGTTCCTTTAAGTTGCGCTCAACAGGTAGGATTTCCCAGGATCGGTTCAGTATTTGGCCGTAGACAAATCCGTTGCCCCGCTGCGGTTCGTAAGTCAGTAAGGAATAGGTGTAGCGATCTGGAATTTCCGACCCGGCCTCTAGCCAGTGGCGAGAATCGCTGCATCAGATATTAGGAGATTTCTCTCCGTTTCGATTCTCTTTATTGCAGGTTTAGGCCTTTTGGTTTTCTCCTGGTGCTGTACCATTTGACTCTGTCCCCCCTAACTGTGTTCGGTGTTGTAAAGCTTCAGTTTGTAGAGCTGAAAGTCTTGTTCTGTGTGAATGTGCCAGTTGCAGTGCACACTGATCCGTTGCTTCGTGTAGTGCTACTGGCGCTCCTTGTGTTTGGAGAGTAGTTTTGCCTTGGCGTTGTCAGGGTTTACTGTGAACGCCTGGTGTAGCGTCCACAGCTACTAGAGAAATAGTTCAGCAACTGTGTAGGGTAGCCATCCTGTTTTGCTGTGGTCTGCACAATCGGATTTAGCTCAATCTGCGCACATTTAGTTAGATCTGCGCATGTTTAGTTAAATCTGTGCAAACTTAAGAAATCTGTGCACACTTAACTACATCTGTGCATATGTACCTAAATCTGCGCACATTTAGCTAAATCTGCACACATTCACTTAACTCTGCACACATTTCCCTAAATCTGCATGCATATATAGCGCTGAAGCGTGTCGGCCGTGATGAAAAGCATGATGTCGTGTTTAAAGAAAAACTTGGTGTTCTGTGTCAGTAATCTTGATGAAAGCTAGGGGACTGCGAGGCATATATACCCTGGCGTTATTTAAAGCATGGTGACTTCAGGTCTAAATTATGGCTGTTTTTGTTATGACATTGGTTTGTGTGGAGAGACGACTGATGGCAGTCAACTTGTGGTGGTGGTCTTGGCTTCATTTTTGGGGCATGTTAAAGATTTGTCATTTCCGTTGCCAAGCACAATTACTGTTAGAAAGCGTCCTCCATTGTTGCGTGTCTAATGTGTATTGTCTGTGCTGCACGTGGACTGATTGTGAATTACGAACTGTGGGCCCAAGGCAGAAACGCAAATAGGCTGCATAAGAGCGGAAGATAGGCATTAATTACATTCTGAACTATGCTTCAGTGTAGGGAAGATATTTGCAATAAATCGCAAAATCTGTGTTTTGATATATTGTTGCGATCGGAAATCTCGAGAGGCATATGCGCAAAGCTTCGCACTGTGGCAGCAAGCAACAATAGAGTTTACATGCCATGATCACTCTCCGCGTACGCTAGTCGTTACGTTCAATGGTTCACAAGTTAATATCGGCAGAGCTTCCACGCCACGATCACTCTTTTATTGCTTGTTCGCGCCACATAGGTATGGTGATGTTCTTCACGCACATCCCGTTCGTGGTGAATCACACAATCAACGCAACACCACCGGAGAGGTTGCAACAATATCAACAAAGTTTGTGAAGATTGCTGCTGCAGGCAGGACTCAAAAATTGCAACCATTGGCGTGACTTCCTAATTGGTGCTTTTACGCAAGCACATTTGCCCAGTAGAGGTGCTTTGAAAACGTACGTTAGGTTTGGAGTGTTCTTTCACTTCTATTGATTTCAACGGTGTTGCAGCTTTTCTAGGAGAAACAGGCTTATGAGGGATGCAACATTCGTTTCAATTGATGCTCTATACCAGGGGTGGGCAATTAGCGGCCCGCGGGCCACGTGTGGCCCACCACAGCGTTTTCAGTGGCCCGTGGAAGCATTCAGAAAAGATCACCAAATCTGTAATTTCCTCCAACAACTTGAACCGAGACTTGCTTCTATTTCTATCGACTTGCTTTTATACTAGACTCTGTATTGCTCTAGAAACTAGAGCAACGTTTCTCAACGTGGGTCGCGAATATTTTTAAGGCATGCAAAGGTTTCATTGCAACGATATGTAACTTGTCATTTTGGCTTCAAACTTCATTTCAAATAGTAAAATCTGGTCATCGCAATGAATTTGCTTCTCGGAGCAGCTTGTTTGTTGCGTATACCGTAATTTACTAAGGGTGCAATTTTTTGAAGCTGAGTTACCGAATCAAATAGCACAACATGTTGTATAATATGATGATGATTGGCAATATTCATCCAAAGTCGCAATCTGAAGAGCAGACACGTCAGACTGCTCTTGTAAAATCCAATCTGTTAGTTTTTTCACCTACAATCCTGCACGTCTATTGTCGAAATACGAGGTGAAGAAAACCACAAGCGACATATTGCTTGCGTCAACAGACGCATTTGGTCGTTCTCTTTCTAGTACAGTTGCAGTCTTTGATACCAGCAGCTTATTATCGTGAAGGTGCAGCCACCAGTCAGATAGAAACATATTCTACCTCCAACAGTATTATGGTGCTTTCACTTCTATTCTTAACCTGGACAAGAACGCAAGTATTTTGAAGAGCATTTGAAATTTGGTTTTACCTCCGTAGCTGGCAAAAGCACAGAAGTCATCATGTGTTTTGTGCAACGTTGTTCCCAGCGCTGAGTTTGTGAAACCTTCGAAGTTCATGCGGCATTTACAGACAAAGCTTTCCAAAATTTCACAGACGTTTATTCTAGTTTCAAACCAATTGTTGGCTAAGAGCCTACCAGCAGTTTATTGTGTGTTCGTAGTCAACATTCAGGAAGAAACGTATTGCAGTGGTAAAAAGACTCTCAGTGCTTTGTCTATGAAATCTTCGAAGATTATACGGCATTTCACGCCAAATAAGGGTTTGAATTCTTCCGACACCATGGAGCAAGTTTCAAACCTCAGAGACATCTTGCCGGAAGTTTTCACCAAGAACACAGGCTTTATATGAAGTCGCATTTGAAATCCCAAGCAAAATAAACTCGCACTGTTAGAGAAACGCTTGTGAAACCCTGTTTCTAAATCTTGGATCTCTTTCCAGCAATACTATTCAGAGGCACATTTTAGACATGTGAGAAGATGTTAGAGACCAGGTGATAAACTCATTTATCTCCAATGTTTTTTTAGTGGACGATTCAACAGATGTTGCTTCCTGCTCTCAATTGCTTGTTTTCGTGAGATATATTCATCCAGGAGACAGGAGTTCCTGTTTGTGAGGGACTGCAAACTACAACAAGTGCAGATATTCGGGAGATGTAGGCTAAACACTTTTTTTTATTCTGCAGAGTTGCAGTAGAAATATATTTGTGGGGTTTTTACTGATGGAGTTCCTGCAATGATGGGATCATGTTCAGGCTTTCGAGAAGAGTTCAAGAACTTGGTCTTGAAGCAAAAGGTAAATCTGGAAGGCTTGTGTTTTTGGCACACGAAGTTCTATTTCACACCTCTGTACGCTGGCTGTTAAGTAAACGTTTCGAAGCTCTGCAAATACATGTTTTGAAAGTAAGCGTTCGAACACTCTGCAAAGACATGTTTTTGGCACACGAAGTTCTTCTATTTCACACCTCTGTACGCTGGCTGAAAGTAAGGGTTCGAAGCCGCGTTTTTGAGATGAAGGGCGAAATAAAGTTATTCTCAGAACTGAAAGCAAACGAGTACTTATCTTACATTAGTGACAAGATTTGGTTGAAATGTCTTATTTGGCTGAAAATTTTGAAGAATTGAATAACTTAAATCTAAAGCTACAAGGAAAGGGTACAAACATCATTCAGCTTCGCGACGAAACTGCAAGCAATTTATTCGAAGTTGCGAATCTGGCGTTGTAAAGCAATGCAAGGAAACGTTGCTATGTTTGCGAAATTGTCAAGTGTTGTTAAAAACTGAACGTAATGAGAGTTTTAGGACATCTATAATAGACCACCTTCAAACCCTTAATTGAGTTTCAGCGATATTTCCCTGAGGTCAAGGAGGAAGAAGCTGCACTTATACGAAATCCGTTCTCTGCCTCTCTGGTTGTAGCCAATATTTTCGATTAATTACAGTACCAATTGTGATATTTGGAATGATTCATCAGCACATGATATTTTTCATGAAATGCCACTTTCTCGGATCTGGTGAGCTGTATACCCACAACTCTGAACTGGCTTGTCGAATATTGCTTTCCGTTTCCCACAATACATCTCTGCGAGAGTGGTTTTTCAGCTCTAGTTCACGTCAGAAAGAAGGCACAAACTCGAAGGAAATTTGAGCATGATATGAGATTAGGACTGTCAGACACTCATCCACGAATTTCAAAGTTGGCAAAGTGAGCTGTCACATTTAAAATTTTTGTGAAATTCAATTGCCGTTTGAAATTAAATGTTATAAAATGCATTTTTGTGGTAAAAATGTTGTGGTAATTCGTTGCATTTTGCTGGAAATGCATTTTGTGGTGATCATAATGGTTATTATATCGTTATGTATTGAAAGATGGAAGGTGGTCGTATGCTGAGCGAAAATACCAACAAGGGTTACGAACCAAACACGGTTGAGAAACACAGCATCAGAAGGTACGGCCCTCCGCTAAACGCGGCCTTCTAAATGTGTCCCTCGAGCCAAGTTAATTGCCCACCCCTGCTCTATACAACTAATATGCAACTAATTCAGGCCATGCAGCCTAGAACACAGCATTGTAGTGCTACCCTCACTGAACAACCAACTTAGAGAGAAAACCAGTGCGAAACGTGGACCAAAAGCAAAAAACAACGTCAAATATTTTTCTAATCTGTTAAGCTCTGAATTGTTCACAATCTTCCAGTCCTGTTTCCTTGTAGCAGTCCTCATTAAACTTTGTACTGATCTCTCATAAACATAAACTAGAATCTTGGCAAGGTACTGTATCTATTGCAATCATCTTCCATACCATACACTGAAGGATATTTTAAATACACTACAAACTATACATATTTGTTTCCATGTAAGTGCATTTCCACCTTAGGCCCACAGCAAAGATGTCAAAAAAGTCCATGGGGCATATAAGCCATACACATTAGACCGCTAACAATTACCATGGAGAACACTTTCAGCCCCAGTAACTCTTCATGGGCGCAATTTTGTTGTAAAATGTGGGGGGACAGCTTGATGTGAAAACAAAGTAGTCATCGGGTCGATGCAGAAGTGACATTTTTTAAATACAGATTCCCAATCTTGTTTTTAGAGGTGTTTAGAAAACAGCACTAATCATGCTTTGCTATATCCTTGCAGATGATTTACATGGTAATATACTTAAAAGTTTGTTTCTGGACACGGTAGTGTACTTCAGCCTACTTGCATTAATATCGTATTTTGATACAAACAAGCAGAGCAGTATAATATATCAATTGGTTGTATCAGAGCTATCAATTGGAGTGCACAAAATGATGAACTGCATTGGTCGAACGTGTATATCACTCTTCTAGTAGAATACATCAATTTTTGTTCATTTTGTAAGAAGTGTGGGTTACAGCGATATTAGATGTCTTGTTCAAATTGCTTAACGCTAAAAGGACGAAAAATTTTTTCTTGCACATTTCCGTTTTTTTTGAAAAAGCTACAAATTTTTTTTATGGTACTGGGAATCATGCATGATGCAGTCCCATCCCTACCAAAATATTCATTGATATCCTTTTACCAATGGCAAAAAAAAGTTTGGCCTGATTAGACTATCCTACTTCACAAAATGATTTAAATCTAATTTTACTGCTGGAGGAAGGATGCATCCTTTCAATCTCCCCTTGTTGGCCCCTGCATACATACCCACATCCTCATCTAGCCTACAGTACAATGCAATTTCTGTATACCTATTGGTCTGGTGACTATTGTTTTGGGACTTCTCTCAATCCTCAATGATGCCACTTAGCTCAGTATTTTCACAATCCATTTTTTCAGGTTATATTTTCATAGATGAAATTAATGTCAAAAGTTTCGTTACAAGCGTTGTATTTGCATAATGACACGAAAATATATTTGAGATTAAACAGAAATCAAAATGCACAACGGTGAATTTGCAAAAAAGTACCAAGTTTCACCTGCATTAACACGAAAAGAATGTCCAGCAAAACTACTTGTGGTGAACCTGTAACTGTAACGCAAATATGTCGCACTTGGATGAAAACATTGCTGCATTGTGGGTTTGCTTAACTCGAGTTAATCAGATGAATTACCAACCAATGTATTCAGCACAAGCACAGTCGCAAAGTGTAAGAGTCACGGAAAAAAATATCTTTTGGATTCGTTGGACACCATCGTCGCGACATTACAAGAAGTGAGGGAAATCTATATCTTTTCTTTAATTCCTAGTCAATTTCCTACATTTTAAACTATAGGACAATATACAGCTAGGTAAATACATTTCCAACGTTTTGATTGAAATCGTGTTTACTAATGGTTGATGGTTGAAGTCAGTCTTTAGCACAACTGCCCATCCTGAACCAAGTCTCCATAATAGTGCTGCTTTGTGTCTTGGGCAAAAACTTGGCATGTAACTTTCAAAATTCACCGCGACAACCCGCCTGATAATTTTATGCGACTCTTTACTCCCTTGAATAAAATTTATTTCTATGCAACCCGCAATGCTACACGAGGGGCGTTTTTCTGGCAAGCAGCATAAAGCAAACACGGAAAAAGATCTTAACATCTTGGCCCCAAAATTTGGAACCATATTGATCCCTCGAATGAGCTTTCCTCATTTACATTCACATAACGTTACAGATCCTAATCGCCGCCTATTAACTTTGAGAAAAAGGTGCTGATGCATCGCACCTCACATTCGCCCTCAGTCCTATTTGCAGTGAAAGCGTGACTGAGTCAATGACTCGAGTCAACTCGACTCCAGTCACGATATTTGGTGACTCGGACTCGACTTGAGCCACGTTGAGAAAAATGGTGAGCCACGTTGAAAAAAATGGTGACTCGACTCGACTGGAGTCACAGTCAATGATTCGAGACTCGAGTCAAGAGTAATTTTTACAAAATCCCTGAGTTCCTGACGGACAAACCCTCGTTTGCACACAAAGAAATAAGGATTTTTTGCTTCAGTGATTATCAATATTGGCGGAAATTTTCTCTTTTGCCTGTCTAGTTGTGCTATGCTGCATTTTAAGGATCAAGTTTCCCCAACTTGCATGGAGGAAAACCTGAAACTTTGCTTTCACTGAGGGGTCAGCAGGACACAATATATTGACACCTTATCGTGGTTTAATGTAGTATTTGCATATCGTGATCACGGTAGTGGACCTGTACCGTGACCTTGAGTCTTTTCCAGATACCAGTAAAGTGATTCAAGTTTTTTCAGATACAAATCCAAACCAAAACTATATTGCAAATACGAAAACCGAACCCTGTTTAAATCCAAATTCCTGCCACTGTAATTAGCCTAAGCCCATTTGGCAACGTGAGTACGGCACATATCACGCAGAATTCGTAGCTGCAATAGAAGAGCAAACCTGGTAAAATGTCAATATCAATTGCTATTTTGCTGAGGATTGTCGGTTCGACTCTTTCTTTGGTGGCTCAGGGCGACGCAGCATTGTGCCTGCAACAAATGGCTCCCAACGTGTAGGTGGCTGCAATCCGCTGTTAACCTGCAATCCTACAGAAACCTGCAGTCCCAAAACTGAATCAAAAGTTGCAAAGAATTTCAAAAGAAAATACGGGTGACACAAAAAACGGTCATCACTTAAACTTGAATAACTTTTGAAATAATTAATCCTTTTTATTTTTCAGATTTACCAAGTAGAAATAATGTTCTAAGAGTCTACGAAGTCTGACCTTCGTGATGCCATGGACTACTGAGAAAGATATTTACAGTTGAGGCATATTTTCGGCAGAAGTCTATCCACGTAGCTGTGCCAGACTTTCTTGATAATGTCTGGTTTTCGGACGAGGCACATTTTCTGTTGTCAGGTCACGTGAACTCTAAGAACAACATCTGGGGTAGCAAACCCCTGAGCACTGTCTGCAAAGGCCATTACCCTCTGTGAAGTGCACTGCCTGGGTTGCCATCTACAAACTGGCATCATCGAGCCATTCTGGTTCGAGGACCACAACGAGCAGTCTGTGACAATCAACACCGAGCGATATGTCCAGGTGCCTAGCAAGTTCTGGGCAGCACTTGGTCGACGAAGAGGAGTCGTCAGTGTCCTCCAGTCGTTCCAGCAGCATGGTGCCACCCCCCACTCTTCAAACGAATCATTGGCATGGCAACAGCAGCGTGCAGGTGTGACCCGCAGTGGTCACAGCATTCACCGGATTTGAACCCCCCAGATTTTTATCTGTGGGGATACCTTTAGGACAGGGTGTATGGCAACAACCCCCAGACTGTCCCTGACCTGAAGGCAGCAATCACAGCAGCAATAAGAGCGACCCCAAGGGAGGAATGCCGTCGAGAACTTTGCCCCCCGGATCAATGTGCCTTCAGCGCCGGGAGCTCATTTGGAGCACATTTTTTGAGCGCCAGTGAAACAGTTTTGTAGTACAGACTTGAAAGTTTTGTGTCAATCTAAATAAAATTTTGGAAGTTATTCGATTTTTGGTGATGACCGTTTTTTTGTGTCACCCTGTACTCAATTCCAATCCAAATCTGTTTAAGCAATGATGATAACATCCATATCCATCGATATATTGAAATTTTGCAAGATTTAAATCCAAGTACATGTTCATCTGTGGTCATTTTCATGTATTGGGCATGAGAAAACTACACTTTCAATGCAAGAGCAGTGAAAATCTAGAGCAGTGAAAATCTCACTAACCGAGAGATTGCAAGAACATCCTTCGATTTTGCCGTGAACCGCACTTTTGCACGTTCCTATTGTGATGGCTGTAACGGCAATTCCTTCACATCCTGGTCAAAGCACCACTTTGTTGTGATTGGAAAGGCCGAACAGCAAGTGCGCAAAGCTTCCCACTGTCGCACCAAGCAACAATAAAGGTCCCACGTCGTGCTCATCTTATTTCTGCTTGTTCGCCCCACATGGGTGTTGTTCTTCACACACATCCCGTTCCTGGTGAATCGCACATTCACCACAACGCTAACTGAGAGGCTGTAACACTTGCAGCAAGGTTGGGCTAGATTTTTGAAATGATTGAGAATGAAAGACAACTAAAATGCAAACTGAGAACTTGATATAAATAACCTGCAATCAAACTTGTTAAAACATTGGTCACCATTTTCTAACGTACCGAGCACCATTTCATAGCATGTTGGGCACCATGTTCTAACTTATTGGGCGCCATTTTATAGCATATTGGGCGCCATTTCAGAGCAAAAAATAAAACGTGAAATTTCGTGTGTGACTCGACATTGACTCGAGCTTGCAAACCAGTGACTCGAAGTGACTCGACACTTCCTGTGACTCGAGTCTGACTCGGTTCGACCAAGTCATGACCCTGACTCGACTCGAAAAAATTTTAGATGACTGACTCGAAGGGCTTGTGACTTGTCTCGACAAAAATGACTCGGGCACATCACTTCCTATTTGCAGCAAACTTAACTATTTCCTCTTGTTCATATCTCCACGACTTTCACACTTGAACTTTTTTCTCGTTGTGTGTGTCATTGTGTGATGTGTTGTGTGTTGCTGCTCGTGTTCTTTTGTTTTGCAGGACCAGCGCGTTAGACTCAGCGAATTACTTCTGGTCGTAGATGAAGTTCGAACAAGGGACTTGCAGAATACCCGATCCCAGGAGCTCCCAGCCTCTCCATTCTAACAATATGTTGGGTGGATTTGATGACCCATCCTCATTCTATAACCGCTACAAACCACTGTAGAGCTTGCCATAAAAAGGGTTATGATAACCTGGGGAGTTTCATTTTAGCTGGGTTTATACTCTCTCTGCTACGCCAAGGTCATTGCGGATCCTAGCACCTGATCCACCGAGAGACCGGTTTCGACCCAACACTCCCTGCACAACTGTGTTGATCATCTGGCAGCTCTTTCTCAAGCATGCGCCACTTCGATCTAAACTTGGCTTGCTAGTGTAGAGCTTATCCACCAGTCAACGGGCAAAGACTCGACAACCTTCCGATATTTTCGGTGCCCTGGCGTTGTGCAGTTGCTATGGTTTCTTTCTCGTATTTGAAATTCCCAATTTTCTCCAAATAAAATTAACTCAACCCATGTCATTGAACCTCACAGCATTCTCAGAAAGGGATTCCAATGGTGAATTGCATACATCGTTTATAAGGGTGTAGTATGCAACTGACGTGGATTACATTTTAGGGGTTAGCAAGATCTGCAGCTTGGAGCATAACACTATCAGTTCTTTCAAGACGTGGTGGGCAGATATTTACCTCCTCATCTAAACAGGACATATCCTGTGTATTGTAGGACTCATCTGCAGATGTGTTAGCCACGCCTTTCATGCTGTAAGCCTTAGCTGCACAACGCTGGTATGATCCTAAAAACAAAATATTCCATTAAGATAGTAGAATTCGCCTATGACGCATTTTCGTCGATCCCGGCAGAATTCCTGTCTTTCACGTGTATTCGAGCAGGGTGGCGGAGTCGGAGGTAAAATATCCGACTCCAACCTTTCCAGAATTTCCGACTCGACCTTTCAACAATTTCCGACACCGGCTACTTAACATAAAGAGATTGAAAAGCTTGGCTGTTAAAATCAATGGATATCCTGGTGCTCAGCAAGAAATCTCTGGTTCAAGAGAAAAGTTTCAAAAGAAATCATACCATTTCAACCGGAATTCCCAACTTAGGAGTGTGATGTAAAAATAATCTAATTGGACATCCGGAGTCGGAGGCGGACAAAAAAAAACAGCAGGATCTACTGTACATATCTAGCACGCAATTTCTAGTGCAGCTCTGCAAGCTCATAAATCTTTCCTATGACTATGCACGTCTTCGACCATAGTGCGTTCATCAACCCAGAATTCATTACCAAAAATGTTCTAAATCTTTTGAAGGCCAATCATCAATAGTGATACGATCATTGAAAACCAAGCAGTTCACGTACTGAACGTGGATACTAGTTTGCAGGCCCGCAACCAAAGGGGGACAATTGAGCAGTTTCTCCCCACCACCGAAATTTTCAGAAACCTGTCTAGTTGTTAGGTGCAACAAGACGTTACAATCATTTTGTCCCTCCCAAAAACAGTACAACAACGAACTGCAATCATTTTGATCCCCTTTCCTCTCGACAGTATCAACTAGTTGCGGCCCTGTTGGTTTGGTATCTAGTCTGGTCCAAAACTAACAGGCGCGGGTATTAGGTCAAATGCAAACGACCATAAAGCAACAGTATGGTGAAATAACACCACTCGAAGCTGCAAAACTCATATCAGATTGTGTTTCATCTTCTGCAAATATTTGATCTTGTCATTATTTCGAACCATGCATTATATCGCGTTACTCTGCCGTTTGACACGCTGACCAGTATGTTGCGTCATCCTACTTTTTTGCTGATTGCATCATCTACGCTGTATTGCTTCTGTAATGTAATGCAGGTGTAATTGTCACAAAAAAACAATGTTCTGGCAGGTGCTCATTGCTGCGCGTATGCGTTTTAGTAGGCGCACTAACAAAATCACACGGATGGGAGCGTTGGTAGGTTGATAATGATAACTGCAGTTGTTTGGAACAAAAAATAAAGTTTTGCTTCACAGAAGTGCAAAGTTCATGCCAGTTCATAATCACTATCCAGCACAGAGTTTCCCGAACGTTTTTAATGTGGGGAAGCCTCAGCAGTGTCATGGAGAAGAATTTGACCTGTCACTTACAAGGTCATAAGACATCGACAACCGATGTATTTACTTTGTTGCTGCTACAGGTTGCGCACTTAGGCATAACACCATGTTATGTCTGTAGCTTCAAGCAGTGGTGACCCTTCTGGTGGAGCGTTCACTGATGGTTCTATAGGTGGCTTGTGGTCATTTTTGCTTGGTGTGTGCTGTTTCTGATGTCACTCTATGACATTTTATTCACATTTTCAAACCAACTTTTTGCCGACGTTTCATGAAACAACGTGTTAATGTCCTCCGAGCACTATCGCCGTTAGGCGGTGTGCACTTGATAGCCCGTGTCGTCTTTTCACCATAAAGAACTATCCGCATTATACACGGCAACGGAGAAAAACAGACGGAAAACAGCAACACGCGATTCACAAAAGCTCATTGCTTCAGGATAAAGCAGCGCAGTAAAATGCACCGAACACTGTTAAAGCAGATTAAAACACACTCAAAGCGGCAGATTACCTGTAACACAGTTCTACTCTCCTGTTTGAACAAAAAATGTTTCCATAACGTGATCGTAAAACTAAAATGGTTACTTTAGTTGTACTACAAATGTCTTTCTCAATAGAGAGCAAGCTCAGTTGATGTAATCGGTCTTGGTTGTGGTTAGACGAAGGTAACCACTAAGATTTTGTGCTGAGAAGCTGCTTTCAGCCTATGCTGTGTTGGTTTTGGTGCGAATAGTGCGCATTAGCTGAGGCACTACAAATAGTTCCTTAAAAGCTAAAACCATAATATTTCCGTAAATGCGTACGTGTTATATACACTTTTCGTTGAACATTCTTCAGATGAATAAGCAACTTCTACTTCAGATTTCAAATGCGCGTAATCAAACAGTTCTCCGTATGCCTCACGCAACTTCATTAAATATTTGTTTATGATAGCGATTTTTATATTCAGGATACTTGTCGCAAAATAACAGAAAAAATTAAAAATTCGTAATTGCACTGAATCGTCTATTTCATGAATGCAACCACTCTCCACTGTGTCTTGGTAGACCTATAATTGAATCCCTTTCTCAGTTCACTGTCGAAATCTTGATGTCGCCTTCGACGCCGTAGTTGATCAGAAGGAGAAAATCGAATTAGAACTAGAAGCCCTGAAAATTTTCTCTACGTATACGGACGAGTGTGGTCAATTTTGACCTTGCATCTGTAAAACCTTTTATGAACGTTTCGTTTCAATTTGCTTCATATATTGCATTGAAACAAACCAGTTAATCATCTTTTCCTGTTTTGGTAAGGTGAAAAAGTACACAGAAAACGGAAATTATCAAGGAAAACAATCTATTAGAACTCAGTGCAGTTTTTTAATGTCACAATTTTTGCGTTTTTGGAGGTGTGTTTTCCGCAACATACTTTCCTGCAGCTTTGGCAGAAGAATCCAGATTTATTTTTGCATGGCACAAACTGGCAGGGTTGTCCACGGGACATATTTATCTGTCCCATTCCCATCCCATAGCAATTTATGCCTGTCCCATCCCACGGGACGTTTCCCATGGGATTCCCATAGGAATGACATTCCCATGGACAAGCTTGCATTGTATTGTATTGTGTAACGTCTTCACTCCCACACGCAAAGCGCTAGGTTTTTAACATGCATCGCAGTAAAGAGAAAAGAAAACGCAAGTACACGAAAGAAGACCAGGATGTATACATG
>Ga0210059_1011635_pt1 | contig 13423 bp, 10 predicted proteins | sample Ectturendosymbi2_FD_188042 | JGI IMG/M metagenome (GOLD analysis project Ga0210059, IMG submission 188042) | Ecteinascidia turbinata endosymbiont from Florida, USA - Sample 2 (SPAdes) (version 2) | ecosystem: Host-associated > Tunicates > Ascidians > Unclassified | place: Key West, Florida...
CAATTTTTGTAACCTTGAGGTTTGATCTTAGCAACAGTGCGTAATTTTTTCTTTTTGTTTCATATGTCGACTTTTGCGCAGGACTGAAGATGTGTAATACACGAAACTAGTTTCCTTACGCAATAAATTGCGATAGATTCGCTTGGTGTGGGTCACTGTTGTGGCTTTACAAATATGTCTGTAGAAAGGAGTGTATCTATTGCACATGGATTCACTTACAACGCATAAGTGACATATTGTTCGAAAAAATATAAGCAGGTGATATTGTTCAAGACTTGTATGGGCTTTTATGAAATTGGAGCTAAGCTATTTCATTTGCAGTAGGTACGCAATACCTTAAGGCTTAAGTCATCAGATATGTTATAAACAGCAGTATTTACACAGAGTAGCTGTGCCCTGGATGGTGAAAAAATGCTTGATTTATTAGGAATTCTTTCACGAAAAAATGGCGTCTGTGAAAAAATACCACCGAACACTTCCTAAGGAGCGACTAGAGCAGTGGTTCGCACAGTGGGCGTTGAAGCTGAAATGGGTGGTTAGGGGGCGATAGGAAATTCAGTTAATGATTGCATTTCTGTTGTCTTACTAACTGTGAGTGACCACATGTCATAAAAAACAGTATGATCAACAACCATGTATGCATGTAATTTGTAAACAAAAACTTTGCGTTTTGGAAACAAAACAGAGGTGAAATGCTGGGAGATAAATTGATGAACTTCAGTTTCCATCAATAAAGGTAAGCTGCACAGTAAAACTGTCCTCCTCTATAATGAAATGATTATGATTGCAATTTTCGTCAGCTGTGCTTCTTGGCACGGGTTAACGGCTACTTAATGATGCCCGTTTCGTTACAGTGACTACCACCGGTCAGGTGTGAGAATGCACGCTTGCACGTAGACTCAGCCTGTGACCAAAAGCGTGAGTTAATTTTGGATGGAGTGGTTTAATGATCACAAATATGATGATAACCTTGTACGAGTTCAATTGTAAAGTTGAAAGGCAATTTTAAGTTACCTAAAGGGAATCGAAAAGATTCCGCAAAACAGAAGTGAGTTTCAGAATGCACTTTAGCTTGAGTAGCGCCAAGGAAATCCAGCGAAGGAGAGATGGCGGAGCCAGTGGACGACTGCAAGTGTCACGGCTAAATTCAAAAACTTAAAATATGCCGATTAAATTCAATCCTGCACTGCTCCGAACTCAAAATTTACTAAAAATGTGGCAGAGTATCAATGGATTGATTGATCAAAGGACACCAAAGGGTTTAGAAGTGTTCTGCTAAGTTTAGGCAATGTGGTGCACTCGGATAATGATGAAGAGCGTTTGTACGCCTGTTGCTGCACACATAAGGTGGCTGTCTAAGGGTGGCACAGGTACAGTATCTTGGGTGTCACAATCCACAGATATCTTCACGAAGTTCAATGAAGTTAATTTGCAATTGCAAGGGAATATGTGTTAACCTCATTAAACCCAAATCAGCACTCTTCACCTTCTTGTCCAAGTTAAATGCTGTTCAAACGAAATCCAAACCCGTCACGAACTCTAAATCATTAACTCTAACAGTTTCAAATGGCTAAATGAGTTAATTTACCAAATTAAGTTTTATAGTGAAATGCATCCTTGCGCTCATTCTTGTTTTAATCATTTTCAAACATACCAAATATACAGTACGAAAAAATTGTGTTGATATGTGTGTTAGGCATGGTAGGAGCGATAGAAATTTGTTTGTCAGAAAAGAGGGCGCTAGCCAAAAAGAGATTGGGAAACACAGGACTAGAGGCTAATTTACTTCAGAACCTGTTTGTACCCTGGCGAATTTACTGAAGATAAATTGAGACAATCTACCGACAGATTTCTGCTACAAGCGACACCGATTATGACGAAGCTACACTTCATCGCAGCATCAAGACGCAACAAGGGTGACGCAGCCGAAGCCGATCGCAAATTTGTTTGATAGAAAATCGATTTCGCGTCAGTGACGTATCTTCAAATCCAGCAAATTTGTAAGCAAAAGCTTACGTGCGTAAAATGACGAAAAAAACTAAAGCAAGAAGTCTTACTTGGATTCCACTCCGGTGAAGAGTGATCGAGCGTTGCTATATCATGCACGGTGTGCAGCATCTCTTTGACGCCGTCTTCGATGAAGCTGCCGTCGAAGTGCGCAAGCGAGGTGGCTTTGCTGTCCGGACACCTCAGGATCACAGCGTGGCAAGTTGTCATCATGTCGGTGCCGATCGCTTTTATCTGAGGAAGTGACGCAAAAAACAGGTTGCGTCGGCACAGCAGAACCCGAGAGTGCCTTGTGCTGATTGTAATCGTGCGATGTGTCAATTGGGAGAGGGCGGTTTAAATTAGGTGCGGTTGTTAATATCGACAACAAATTGATCGAAAAAGCGTGTGTTCTTTAAGTGAATATACAAATTGCACATCATGCAAAAACTCACATAGGTCACGTCATGGATTTCACCCAAAATTATGGATCAAATAGCAGATTTTGCAAAAAACGACCAGTGCCAAGGCTTTTGCGTTGCTTAGTGACGGTGCATATACGCCAAAGATTAGCATAGTGACGGTGCCTATGCCGTGAAGTCACACGGTCAACTCACGGTATGATGGACAGCACAGCATCATGTATCATAGCATGATGTACTACTTCAGCATTTCAAGTCAGGTAGCCGGAGCCTTCCTTCATTTAATAATATTAAAGATCTGTTGGATAATTTAAATTTGCTTTACTTCATACTAACTGTAAGCACTGTTTTTGCTTTGGGTTTTACACTTGCTGATAACGCTCACCTTGTTTACGACAGAACCATACTGGTGCAACGCAGGTTTCGGAAAGTATGCATAAACAATAAACGTATCACTTTAAGAAGATAGTATTACGCATGCATTCGTCACAGCAACTTGACGTGCATGATAGAAGCAAGCAGAAAACACAGGTGGGTTTCTGCACTGCTATGGTAAAGTAAAGTGAACTCGTAAACATTGCTTAATAATTTTTCTCATCATAAGCGTACGGATACCGTTGGCTTTGGGAGGGCGTAAAATTTTTGATTTGCTCGAATTTTTTCCTCTTTGGAAACGACAAGAATTGCAATTGAAAATAATTGAAATGTCATTTCAGTATCCTGGATCATAAAAGACAACTTGCTCAAACATATCTGGCAGTTTTGCCCGAATCTGTGGGGAGAAATTACTCCCCTAATCCTCGTACGCCTATATCTCTCATCAGTTCCAAGTCCGATAAATGCCAACCCAATAAAACATTTTAATGCAGCCATTAAAACAGTAGACCTTTGCTCTAGAGCTAAATGTTAAATTTCATAAAGAAATTGCAATCGCTACAGCGTTTCGATTGCAAGTAAAATTAATAGTTGCGAGGATGCGTTAGTGGTTGCTAGGACGTAACAATAGCTGCTGTGATGAAAACAACTTGAAACGTGCTCTTCAATTTTTTGGCTACGCATGATTCTTGTGCGCGGTAAGAGACAATAAACAAGTATCAAAAAAAGAGAAAAAGTATCAAATAAAAAAATATACAACTAAAATATAATAAAATAAAAATTAATTAAAAACAGAACAATAATAATAAAACAAAAAGGTAATGAACAAGTAAAGAGTGTGGTTGAGAACGGAAAACCATAGACAGTGATACTCAAGTAAAGATAAAAAATATTTACTTGGGACAAACGCATTGCAAAACGGAGATTGGCGCATAAATAAAACCGTATTCATTGCGAAGGATTTCAGCGTCTGCTTAAATCTTCTTTTGTTTGGTAGTGGTCACTAATACGAAAACGCTTTATCTATCATATCAAGCGATAAACTTTGACGTACAATACGAAATAGTTACACATTTTTCAACGTATCACTACTTTCTCCTTTCGTATGAGCAGCGACCCTCAAGCGATCCGTACAAATCAACACAACTAACGAACACCCTCTGGACCGGGAGATGTCAAGTCATCAAGAGTTTGGTGGTCGGAGGGCCTCGCAGTGATAAATAATGTGGTGTGCTGTTTGATTCTCCTCCCCGCATATGCCCCCGCTGACACATGTTAGAGCCGAAGCGCCCGACTCCAGTTCTGAGCCTGTTTAAAGTGATCCAGTGATCACGGGGAAGGTTGGAACCAGTTTGAGTCCAAACATCGGCCTTCCCGCACGAAATGCACAGGTTTGTTCCACGAGCAAAACACTGCAGAGTCGGTAAATGGAAAGGCTAAAGCAAATACTTCATGGCCATGTTTGTGGCTTCGATACATATTGTGAAAGTAGCAGCCACAAATTTACTCACACACTCGTCGAAGGCTCCTGTGCTGCCGATTTCTCTTTGACCAACGAACAGGCAGTGGTGGTCGGGATTAACGACAGTGACTTTTTGCGACTTCAGCTTGTGAGCATCTTCCTGGAAAACGTTTTGGTGCCTCTGGGTAAAAACAAAGTAGAACGGATAACAACGCCTGTTGAACAAAACCAGAGATGACTTGGTGAACTCTCAAAAACTGAGTAGGTTTGCAAAACGACAACTGGAGTGCGATTCAGTCGATGGTAGAAACGCAATTGGCCAGAAGCACAAACCACGCGTTGCAAATATCATAGACGATAGCAAAGCCATTAAGCAACGTTTCTGAGGACTCAAAGCTGATACCGTTGACAAGCTTGCTCGGCTGCAGAGCAAACGTTGCGGGTCGCGTTTTAAAAAACCAAACTTTCGGAAGATATTACAATGAGCACAGTTCTTTATCTTTTATTTTCCACAAAAGCGCACCTTAAGCACCTGTGATCATCAACATTTCACAAAACTAAATAAAAAAAGATTGGGCAACGTCGATGAAGACGCATTCAAAATAATAGGATAAAGATGCAGCGTGTTTTCCCCAAAAATCGCAAGATGGGCGCATGTCTACGATTATGGGAGTGACGCCGATTTTAACTGGACACGTGCTCTGTTTTAAATAAAATGTAAGGAACACTGATTGTGGTACTAAAAATAATGGTATAGCAAGATGACTCGTGTTTTTTTGGTGGCATTATGGGCAATTCTGTTAATGCTGATTTCAGGAAAGAGGGGCTATTCGCCAATGTTCTCAATTGAAAACACACAATTGTAGGGACAGTTCGTGCACTCGTTATTTGACCACTTTCGCGGTATGTCTTTCTGCCAGTTTAAAGCACTTTTAACGAACAATGGTAACAGCATCTGCCCCTGCTCCACTAAACAAGCATGAAGAGTTTCCAAACAAAAATTTTTAACAACTGTGCATTCACGTTGCCGTTTTACGTACAGGAGCTATTAATTAAAAAAATTACAAATAGCAGTTTTCTGGAGCCTTAAAACACTCATCAAAAGACCAAGGAAATATGCATAAGACACTTAATTTCAAAAAAGCTCACCTCTAGAAACAAGTCCAGGTTTCCAAGCAACGATGGATTGCAAACAGGTTGATTCCCTATAACTAATGGCATCACCTACCAACTTAATCCAAGAAAACTACGCAAGAACTATACTACAAATAGAAAATTGGCAGTGTTGGAAGATAGAAAAAACTGTTGGGAGCATACAAGTAATATTTGCTTTAAATGGCTGATTTTTCGAAAATAGAATGCATAATTTAAAACGTGGGAAAAGATTTTTAGCAACACACTACCTCGTCCTGCAAAATTCAGCAACACTGTTCTTGACAAAGAGTGGTCAAAGTTACAAATAGCACTAGCATATTCACTTTCTGTGATCGTTACATACAACAGCAGTAGAAAATCACGATTGCAAACATACAACAAACTTTCAGCCACAAAAAGACAAAAAGTAGTGGAAGTCTGTTCTTTTAAGTAAAACATTGCAGGTGATTAACAACACTTCAACATATTGCAAGATTTCAACATCGAAAGTAGTTCACAGGACCAGAACAAAAATGGCAAATATGAGGCAGATTATTGCAGCTCCATTTCTTCAATAGGTGGTGCATCCCTCCAGTATTGGAATGCGTTATACTTTTGAGTAGAAACTGATTTTGCAGGAGCACTGCTCTCGCCCTCAAACGAAACTTCTTCAAATGACGGCAAGATTTCTTTCCAGTAGCAGTTGTCAGAAAATTCATTCACCTGGAAAACAGAGACAGAAGAGAGTAATAATACCACTACAACAACAGCGCTTACTATTTCAAAACAAACTAATGCATCGAGCGTTAAAGATAATCTAGATTCTTATAGGTAAAGACATATTTTACAAGAAACCATTTTTGTTATTAAAGGACTCATGTGACCAATCATGCTCCTTTTTTTCTAGAAAAATGCGCGTCACCCAGTTTTACATTTTGATATCTAACGTAAGCACCTAGTCTGCTGCGTTTCACAGCACCTATTTTGTATAAATCTTTCTTTCAGCTGTCTAGGTCGCATGGCGATGTTTTTTAATATGACCATGAAAAAGGGGTTAAACAGTACCTTGATACTACTCGTGTCCAATTGCAAAAATCAACAAACACGAAGAGCTTTCCCTCAATTACATTTTACAACCTGCGGAGGTTGTTCATGGCATGAAAACTGCACTTCCTCGGTGCCCTCGCCAAGAAACCTGTTGATCATACTGGTGACCCTCAAGCGTGCCACTGGCTAAACCAACGCTTGTCCCTGGCTGTTGTCTGAGGCAATGGCGCCAGCATCCATAACTGTGTACAGTGCCCTAGGCGTCAATGTGCACTTTTAGATTCAATACCCCCTTTGTTTTTCTTTTGCCGACATTGCCTGCCGCCTCTTTTTGAGTTCTCGTCTTTCTTTGCCACTTGTTTTATTGTTGTTCCTTCACTGTTTTTTGTACTGCGAGTGCAACTTTCTATTTTCATATTGTAGGGGCTAAAACAGATACATACTACTCGAGTTGGACTGTCGTTAATTTTTTATATTTTGTGGTGTAGTAATTGTAGTATGGTGCTGTCACTTTATTTCAAATGTCTTTATTGTTATTATAGTTTCTCCTACAGATATTTTCAGTTGTTTCAGTCTGTACTTTGTCCTTTTTGAATCTATGTGAATTTGTACTGCAAAAAATCCTTTCGTTGCTCAGCAAATACTTCACCTATTTAACTGTGTGACAGCAAACTCTTTAGTTGTTGTTTTTATTTAAGCACCTAAGTTTATTTTTACTTTAGACTCTCTTTTACATTTAAAGTCATTTTATAATTATATTTACGGTGTTTTTATGTCCCTTGCTCTGTACATAAGGAAATCCTTTAACTTCTGTGTAGGGGCAGTCACACAATAATAGCTATAACCAACACTTCCTGGACCTGAATCCTGATTGCTTATTTTGTCTCAGGATGTGAAACTAATGTAACTAATAGCTACGAAAAATTTAAAATTGTGTTAGATTTAAGATTCAGTTATATTCTCTATAAAGTTGGTTTGCCCTTTTCCAGAATTGAAAATAATTGAATATTGGGAAAAGAATACTGAACGTTTTCAAAAAACAGGCTATCAAAAAGGTTACAAAAATTTGAAATCATATAAATCATTAAGAACAGTGAATAAAAACCCTTACCGATGTATCATCTCCATCAATAAATGTGGTAGATAAAGCATTTTTATCAGAAAATTCTTTGATATTTTGGTTTTGCTTCTTTTCCCAAGAATGCGATTCAAGACTTTCGTAAACAGAATAAAACTTCAGATGTTCAGATACAGTTTTGTTTGCATGAAATTCCAAAATGTTTTCAGTTTTGAAAGATTTTCTTGAATTATTTTGTGATAGTTCTGTTTTGCAACATTCAGAATGAGGTATTTTTCTCTTTCTTGATGTGGTGAAAACACTTTGCTCTTGCAGAAAACATGTTTTAGATTTCTTCACTTGAGCAAATGTAGGGTTATGGACTTTGCGCTTTCCCAGCAAGACGTGCATTGACAAAGATAATGCCAACTAATTACTAACTGATTCTGCTATGCACAAACACCATACAGTTGGCTTAAGTTGTAAACAGTAAAACACCATCAGCAACAATGTTGTGTTAAATATCATGCTCTGTTACACCCAAGGATAATATCTTCTTGGACTAATGTCTCAGAAAAAATGTTGAAGCAATCAAATATTACTTAGCCTACAGTACATATGTCAGTTAACAGACTACACAGGCATCTTGAATGCTTCCTCATACTGTATTAGACTTCCCTGATGTTTATCAGCAAAGTCACATGAGCTGACAGCTGGCTAGCTCAGTGTTTCCCCAACTGTGTCCTGCGGCACACTGGTCTGCTGCAGAAAATGCTGAAGGGTGCCATGAAAGTTTTATGTTTTGACAAAACCTTCTGTTTGTTACTTCACTTACGTTACACAGTTTGTGAAGAGTAGGTTTTTATGAAGTAGGTGTGTCGCGGCCAAATCCAGTATTTGTTATAGTGTGCTGTAACGAAATAAAGTTTTAAAAGCGCTAGGCTAGCTAGTTACAAAAATTCAAAATCTGGAAAAATTGTTAACGTCCGGTGGAAGTTTTTTCACATATACATATTTCTCAGCATGTAACTTTTCTGACATTTGGTCTACTTTTGCCACATCATCGCTCCAACCTGTCACTAGGGTGGCAAAAAGATATGCCAGGGTCTGTCAAAGAGTTGGACCACTACTAGGTGTCAAGAAATGGTGGGATTACCTAAAGGCCAAGGGACCTGACTTTGGTTACTGCCAAACACCCACAAAAGCCATCCTCATAGTGAAAAATAAAATTTTATGCAAACCCGCAACAATATTTTTTAAAAACACAGGCATAGGAATTGTAGACTAGGGTCAACACCACCTTGGAGTAGTAATTGGGACAGATTCATTCAAAGAACAATTCATCAAAGACAAGGTTGACAGTTGGGTGCAAGACCTCAAACAGCTTCCCAAGTGTACATAAGCAGCATTCACCGAAGGGATATGCTCCAGATGGATTCACTTTCAAAGAACAGTGCTGAACATGAGTGATCTATTTAAATCACTAGAAAACACTAGCTGAAATCAACTGATTCCCCCTCTTCTAGGACGTCAGGTAAGTGATGCTGAAAGGTGCTAGCTCTCCCCTCAGGCATGGCGGGCTAGGTCTACCAAATCCTCAGGAAACTGCTGAGCTAGCATATGAGAAGTCTACCCTGACCACCACAAAATCAACAGAGCAAATTTACAACCAAAAAGTCGACCTTAAATATAACACCATGGACCAGCAACAAAGCAGAACCATCAAAAGTAGAATACAACAACTGAAGGACACAACATACAGCAATCACAGTGACGCACTATTTGAGGAACTGATTCCTGAGGCATCAACAACACATAAACAGAGCAATGGAAATAGGGGCATCTTCCTGGATCTCAGCAATGCCCATCAAAGCCATTGGGTATGCACCAACAAGCAAGGATTCAGGGATGCTACTTGCATTAGATATGGATGGAAGATAGATGGCACACCTACTCAACACCGTGTTTGTGAAGAGACAAACTCTGTGGATCACAGCCTCATATGCAAACTGGTGTGGATATACAACTCAGCGAGGGACGCTGAGGCACATATGAGAGAGATCTGTAAAGATGTCAAAATAGAACCCACACTTCTGCCAATCACTGAAAATAACTTTGAAAGAAAAGTCAATACAGCTGACAATGCAAGGTTGGATATTTCTGTGAGAGGATTCTGGAATAGCTGCGAGAAAACATTCTGTGACATAAGGATCACATATCCTACCTCAGTCTTATTCTGTAAAAGCCCCTTTTCAGATCCACTAACAACATGAAAAAGAAGGACAAGTACATCCAAAGAATGATTAACATTGAGAAGTCCTCAATGAATCTTCGTGTTTTCATAACTGGTGGGATGGCATCAGAATGTGCGAAAGTGAACAAAAGACTGGCCAAAAGTAACTGAAAAATGCAGGGAGCCTTATGCTTCTGTCATGATTTACATCAGAATAAAGCTCAGCTTTGCACTGTTAAGGAGCACCCTTGGCTTGCTGCACTACGAGGCTTTTGAGGCAAACAGAGTGATATTCACCTCCAAGATCTCACAGACATTGACTTTGGTCTAATTCCAGGGTCAATAATTTGTTAACTGTTAAGACTCAATTGTGAAGAATTAAAAGTAGTTGTCAAGATTCTGACATAACTTGCGTGGTACGTAGGAGATGTCATGGTTATATGATTTGTGATTATTATTGTTCCTAGACCCATGTATTTACCTCAGTGTTTTTCGACCGGGGTTCCGCTCAAGTGGTTGGTTGCCAGGGGTTCTCAAGTGGTTGCCAAGGGTTCAGCCAATACAGACCGAAGTTGCCTGGAATGAAATTAGCAACCACAGTGCTTTGCAGTTGTAGCAATGCCACTGTTTCACAGTATCCTTGCTACTAGGAATCACATTGAAAACTCTGTTTACCAACTGCTTTGACTTATTGTTCCCTTTGTGTTACAAAATCCTATGGCAAAATGCTATAGGGTTCCATGAGCAATGAAACATTTGCAGAAGGTTCTGCTGCAGCAAAAATGTTGAAAAACACTGATTTACATCATTAACTAGTCATATGTTGTTTTTCATGTACCCAACATTTATTGGACTACTGTTTAGTGTTAAACATTTTAAAATCTGTTTCAACTCTTGCCTCTTCAATCTCATTTGGATCAGTGTGACATTTCCTTGCGACTGTGGTACAGTATTCATAATGGTCAATGGGTAACTGTGTTGCTTTTTCATGACCTGTGTTGAAAAAAAATGTCTCTGTTGCATGTGTCTGACTTGTAATATCAGGTTATTGCTGCATGGCTTTCTGCTTTATAACCTCCATGATTGTCACTTGTCTCACCTATGTGCATGACTGACTGATTCACTCATTAATATGTACAGCCCTTAGCGCTTCATGCATTGCTTGCCCATCATCATCTGTTTTTTTGTGTTGATTCTTTGTTTTGTTATGGACGTTTTTGTTACATATTGTGTTGTTTTGCTTATTTTTGTTACTAGTATTCTCCATCTTTGCTTTTTTTATTGTGTGTTTGCCACTTGGTAATTGTTGAGTTGTTGACTTTCATTCATATAAGTTTTAATTTGATAAACAATATTCACACAACTGGCAATAAGCTGCCCTGGCCATGATTTTGTCATTGGCGCCTATTATGTCATGACAGTAAGTTGCAACATCATTCTCCTTATATCAAACTGGACATATCGATTGTACTCACTCCATTATGGTCTGTAGGTAATTGTGTTACTTCTTCACGAATTATATGAATAAACATAGTTTACTGCCCTTGCTAACCTACTTGTTCTTGTAATGAAATGTTGTGTTTTAATGCATTGCTCTCTGGCTTACAACCCTTATTGTTGCTGACTTCCTTCACCTGCTCATCTGTACATACCTCAACTCTTCACCCATTGCTTACCCACCATCATCTGTGTTACGTTGATGTCTACTACATATGTACTGTTAAACAATTATGTTATGTACATTTTTTGTGTTATTTTTTTTGCCCTACATGTATTGTTTTTGTATTATGTGGTTATTTCCTTTTTGATATTGTTATCTAAAATTATTTGGTCATTCCTTACATTTCTGGGTATGAAATACATAATTCAGTATATTGAATTAGTTTTTGCTAATGTTTTTATTGTTTTGTCACCTCTCTCATGAATTTTCTGTGTGAGACTTATACTGCATTTAACTTATTTTTGACAAACCGTGAGCTAAAACAGTGAGGACACTGGTATCAAAATGAAATTTATTCACTGACTTGCTAACTTAGTCTGTTCATTTGCATAGCAAAAATAAGTGTAGGAGCAAGCAATTTCTCACAGGTGCAAGGAACATCTTGCCTGAATTTCCTTAAATTTGCCTGAAAAACATAAAGCAATAATTTTTCTCTCTACAAAATTTCTGTAGCTGCTGGTACAATAGATATATATTTTCTTTTACCATGCTTGGAAGTAGAAAATTTTTGCACTTGAAACTTGCTTATTAATAACTTTAACTGAAGAAAGTACACTAGGCGATGCAAGAACACTGTCAGAAGTCAGCTGGCTCAGTATTTTTAAGCATCTGTCTCACAGAAGTTCTAAGGTTTTCCTTTCACATTCCAACTGTTGCTGACAGCAAGGAACCTCAGACCCAGGTGAGGTAGACCTGAAGCTGCTTCTTACTCTGAAGATGAATATGTAATACATGTGGCATGTATCATATTCTTTATATCAGTGTGGTCCAACTACAGGCCGCATGTGGCCTGCCACAACATTTTCAGTGGCCCACAGAAGCATTCAGGAAAAATATTTGAATCTTAAATATATTGAAGAGCATGTCAGGTTACCTATGTCTCGTTGAATTGCCTGCGCTGGATAAAGTGCATTTGCACAAGAACAATGAATAAGAGCGCGATTACGTCAGTGGGGGACACAGGGAACGTGTCAGTAAATTATGTTACAAAAAGCAAAAATATGTACACAAACAATCCAAAATGGAGTCACAAAGAAATGCAGCATATATCAAAAATATGATGGTGGGCAAGCAATGGGTGAAGATATGAGGCATGTACAGATGAGCAGGTGAGGCAAGCACACAGGTGAAGAAAGTAAGCAGCAATAATGGTTATGAGGCAGAGGGCAAGGCATTTTGGTACAACATTTCATAGTAAAAACAAGTAGCATGGGCAGAAAACAATGTTTACAAATACACATCATGAAGAAAAGTAGATTTACCCACAGACCATAATTGGGTGGGTTGCATGGATGAGTTGTTCCCAACCAGATGCATGGTGTCACCGAATGAAGTTGGAGAGGAAAGGATGTGAGCAGGTTACAGTATTATTAGCAGTATATAATCATTATTGATTTCAATAAGTATTAGGTACATAAAAAACAAAAAAACAAAAGAAGGGGTTTAGTATGTTAGAGAATTATTTAATTCTAAGGTATAGTTTCACACAAAGTCATAGCTTATAGTTATATATGTAGACTACCCATTTATCTCTCAAATGTAACTGGTGTCATGTCATTGACACTGTCATTCAGCTTTATGCGACTGTGGGCCTAGGAATTAGGCTGAAGTCAATGTCAGTGAGGTCTTGGAGGTGAACATCACTTAGTTTGCCTCGAAATCCTCGTATTGTAGCAAGGGTGCTCCTCAAAAGAGCAAACCTGAGTATTGTTCTTATGTACGTTATGACAGATGCATATGGCTCCCTGCGTTTCTCAGCTATTTTTTCTGCCAGCCTTTTGTTTACTCTGTTGCATGCTGATGCCATCCCTCCAGTTGTTGTGAAGACAAGGGGATTGAATGAAGACTTCTCTATGTCAATCACTCTTTGATTATATTTATCCTTTTTCTCCTTTTCATGTTGTTGGTAGACCTCTGCCAGGGACTTCCCAGAATATGACTGTGAGGTAGGATGTGTGATCCTTATGTCAAAGAAAGTTTTCTCACA
>Ga0210059_1011636_pt1 | contig 13422 bp, 9 predicted proteins | sample Ectturendosymbi2_FD_188042 | JGI IMG/M metagenome (GOLD analysis project Ga0210059, IMG submission 188042) | Ecteinascidia turbinata endosymbiont from Florida, USA - Sample 2 (SPAdes) (version 2) | ecosystem: Host-associated > Tunicates > Ascidians > Unclassified | place: Key West, Florida...
AAATCGATTTCACATAAAATTACGCATCCTCAGTCCTGAAAATTGCAAGCAAAGCTTACGGGTGAAAAGTTGAAAGGCTGAAGTAACAGCAGAGAAAAAGCAAACTCAAGACTACAATCAAAATTTCGTAATACAAGCTCATAAATCATAACATCTTAACAACTGACTGACGTCAAGAATACTAGTGGCGACAAAACAAACTTTGTAACAACTGGACGGATTATTTGAAAACAACGCAGTCGGTCGCAGCCATCCGCTTACACGAGTGGACAGAGGATCGAGAGGAACACATGTGCACGATATCGACTATCAAAACTTGTACAGCATAGGCATTCACGACATTCGTGAGCATCCGGAAAAGTCCTGCAGAATTCTGACCAGACAAAACAACAATTCGCGAGATGGTCACATGGGTCTTTCGAGCTTCTTCAGTCACCCAAGCGTGCGCATACTTGCTAAAAGTTGTTCTCGTTTCACTTATGGATGTACCCAGCAAAACAAAACTTTGAACAAAGCACCACGCAAAATAACTTTAAATGGTTTATTCTTGCTAATAAGTTCATTTTTTGGTAAAGGCAGCAGCTGAACACGGCAATGGCAGTAACATACCTTGTGCAATGAAACGGAGTATAGCGATTTGATCTACAAACGACGCTTTTTGCATTGCATGTTTGCAGCAGAGTGTACTTTGGCAATTGCGTTCGGCTGTGTGGCCTTCATCCACTAGTGATGCAATCAGTTTAGCAAATATTCGATTAGTCCTGATAAGAAAATCAAAACAAAATAACTTGCCCAATTTTGTTAACGAAGCGATCGATCAAATTTACTACTGTTTGGTAAGTTTGATAAAATTTTTGATTTATTGACAAGCAATGTTATGGTTGCACGAAAGTGTTTCTTCTTCCAAGCGTGCGAGTCTTGTGCTTGGGTATGCGAGGATTTCAAGTCATTAGTTTTGGTTTATTATAGGAAATCCAGTTACGGACTTTGTGTAGAGCAGGGATCACCAACCTTTTTGAAGTTGAGAGCTACTTCTTGTGTGCGGATTAATGCGAAGAGCTACCAGTTTGATACACACATCTGAAATGAAAATGTTGCTCAATTTACCTTAATCATTTTAGTATTAACAATTAAGGTATTCCGCAAGGTGAAGACACTGATCATGCTAATGTTATTTTAAGAAGGGCTGCGGGCAGTAGCGTATCCAGCCCGAAACTTGGGGAGGATATTTTTTGGGGGGGCAGGGCCTCTTTGCTCCACTTGATACGCCTATGTCCGCGGGCGACATACTTGGTCCTTGCGGGCGACCTGGTGCCCGCGGGCACCACGTTGGTGACCCCTGGTGTAGAGTTTATGGATCTGACGAAGAATTTTCCACTGCAGCAGATTTGACAATTACTGCTATCTCACTGTCGTAAACGTATACTTAGGCAAAAAACGAGCTGATTTTGTTGTCAAAATAGTTTTATACCTCCTGGCCTGCTACTGCAGCTTTTATCAAATACTTCAGAACAAATTCTGTCGTACAAGCCTACACTTTTTTCTTTTTCGTTTTTGCACCTTGGCTTTGGTTTTCCTGTTTCTGAAACAAAACAAACTGTATTGTGGTGATCACCTTGTATCAGAAATGCATTTTGACGTGAACATTGAACACCACTTGGCCTGCAACCTCGTCACCAGTTGGAAAAGGGCGGGGACTCCTATTTTCAGAGAGTTTCCCCAATCTGTCAGAAGTGATGTCTTTTTAGTTTTTATTTAAATGTGCCTTATCCCACGTTTTTTGTTTGGTCCCCAATAAACAAAACCTGGCAACAGGTCTGATATGGCCTGGAAAATGCCATAATGTTTTGGCTTTTTTCACGTTTTGGCTGTTTTGTGATGGATGGCGCGTACACAGAGGCATTTCCGGTAAATTGCCGGAAGAGCTTTTGGGATTTTATGGGATTATTCAACTTGTTGTTTAACCATAGCCGCTCACAATATGCCATGCATAATACAAACACAAGTTGCCGTGCTTTATTTTTCTCCTTTGCAGAGTATTTTTAATATCAGTAGGCTATTGTTCCTAACTGCTGCTCTAGAAGGGGTGCGATGGCTAGTTGGTGATTTGAAACCAATACTAAAGAAACAGGTAAAAGATCACTGCAATGATGTAACAATTTGAGAAAGAATTGACCCGTGCCTATGGAAGATTTTGAGAAATCCCAGAATACTTTCAGAGAAATAGTGTTCAATTTTCTACAAACTTCAAAAAAACTGTGTGAAAATCTCTCCAGAAAGTAGAGTGAAAAAACTTCCACACACATCGTGTGAACGAAATCTGATCATAATTTTTATTTTTAAATCTAACAAATAAGAGTTTTCTCAAGCAAGTCTCGCACCTGGGATAACTCGAGCTGCAAGCTACAGTATTCGGGTTGCGTACGCGTGAATAAACGTTTAGGGTTTAAGATTCTTAGGTTTTCACGCAAAGTCTTATCAGAGTCACAAACATTCAAAAAAGATCAGTTGAATACCTCTAACTGCATCTGAGCCGCATGCAACTATTGTCTCCACCCGGGTCAAAAACCACTCACGATCTTAGTGCCTTGAGCTTGGCTTAAAAGATATACCTACCAAAAACCAACATGCTGTTCATGGCTTGCAAACTTTGTGATGTCTGGTGATTCCTGCAATGGCGACGATTAATGTTTCGTCGATGATAAATGATTCGATAATAACGGGAACGTTTTCGCGAAGCGTAGCGATTCAACTGAGTTGCTTATATCCGTTTCCACTGCTGGCCCCCGCGCATTTCGCGATTTCTGGAGGATGCGGCCGCGTGGGCGATGCCTTTGTGAGGTTTCGCCAAAATCATCAGGGCCAACTAAACTAGTCTCAGTGAGCTACAACAAGACATATTGGGAAAGAATTTAGTCCAACAATGGGTGAACTGTGGTTCGCAGTCTATGAAGAATGTTCAAGTGGTCAAGTCAACGCATGAAGTTACGCAATCGTTTGCTGCCAGGGCTGCCAATGCCCCGATTGGCAAGTCCTATACTGTACATAACATTCTAGGCAGCATGCCTGTACGACCCGAGTTTATCCTCTTTGTGTGGTTATTAAGCGATACCTTTAAATTTAAATGCTCAACACATTAATAAGTGAAACTTGTTTACGAGCCTTTTTGCCGAAACATTTCATTTGGTCTACCTTGAAATTAACTATTTTACTGAATGAACCATGCACTCTGTTGGAACTGTGTACCGCCTTCAGCTTTGAGACAGAAATGTGACTCACATGCCTCTGCATCTTCGAGCTCGAGGCTCCCGAGCTCGCAGCTCGCTTCGGTGTCTTGCATTTACTGACAGTACGAGTTTAATTGAGGGGGAGATACACATTTGACTTTTACCAGCTCGTGCCAGAGATCGCTGTCTGTTCGAGTCAAGCGCTTTAACAACCACCTTTCACAGGTTTGGCTCTCATGTCAAGCAAGATGCAAGTGATAAAAGTTGTTTAATGGACAAACAGGAATGTTCTTGTAACTAAACTGACGCAAAAGTGTTTCGTTGCATCTGATACTGGAAGAGCAATCAAATTAAATACCGAAGCCAATTAAACACCGAAGCCCCGCAGAAAGCAATGTGATATCGTCGCGGCTTTGTACATGACGCGTAAAGAGGTTTTATGGCGTAGGCAGTTTTGCAGCGAGACTCCAACGGAGGTCAAACCGTTTCAACAAACCGGTTTGACTTGATTTGATAACGTCAGTGACGGCCCGGGCACAAAAACATTCCAACACGCGGGAATCACGCAGCAAGAAACAGATAAAAAGAAACAAGGCGTGAAAGAAAAGAAACGACTGAGAGAGGTGCGTGGAGGAAAACGTCCGCAGAGGCGTGACTTGAATCGTTCAAGTAAAAATAGACGAATTTACATTTACAGTTGAAGTTACGCCCCGTACTCTTCTCACCCCACACCCACTCACTAAAAGTATTTACCATGAGTTATTTTTAATTTTTTATGATAACAAAAAATAAGTCATTAGATGTTTTTCTAAGGGCTAAGCAGGGGTTCAAACTTCTTTTGAAAGGGGTATGCGAACCATAAAATTACTGAAGTTTGTGTCTCGAAATTCAAAATAGATTCTCAATGTTTTTTATTCTCCCCAACCTGATAATATTTTACCGTTTTTATTGAAAGAGGGGCATAAATGCGTACCTAGCATCAAATTAATACAAAAACGAAGATGATAGCAAACCCCCATGAAGGTTAAACCCATATCTTGCTGGGTTTTAGTGCCAGCTTTTAACAGCTATGAATCGGTTTTCAAAACAACCACAAGGGCTTTTTTTAAGTGAAAAAGAATGCTGCAAGTTATGCAAAACAATACGTATCTTTGTTTTTGAGCAATGTCGCTCGTGATCCCTGGTTACGTGTCTGTGTATAGGCGTAGCCAAGGGAGGGCCAAAGGGCCATGGACTCACCCAAATTTCTAGCATATCGTGTCGTTTCGTGCTTCGAAAGGCGGTGTCTCACACCAAATACTACTGCTCGCCTAAAGCAGAAAAGTTTAGACCCCTAACAAAATTTTGGGCTGGCTACGCCACTGCGTCCATGCAAATGGTTATAAGCGATTTTGGGCACTGATCTCAAAACTTGGAGAAGGGGCATAGATAAAGTGTAGCGTTAGGTTTTATCACATATGTAATCAACTTTCACACTTTCTAATTTTGTGTTATTTTTCTTTCTCGCTGTAGCGAACACTTGCAGTGTCGCAACTCGGGGGTTTCTCAACTTGAGAAACAGATTTCTGGTGTTTTCAAATAGATGTTGCAAGCCCATGACATAAGTTTGAAGTGTTCCAAAATTATCAGCAGCTTGTCGTTGGACGAACTAAATTATTATTCTATGCAAACAACGCATATGAAAACTATAGCTGAAATAAAACTGTAAAAACTCTAAACAATTTCGTGGAATTTTAAATCTGTCCGCATAAGAAGAAATTATTACATTCTTACAGATTTTTTCCGGATAGGTGCAAGCACCAGTGATAACTGTTACAGAAAATTTCACCAAACCTTAATTTCTACAAAAAATCACTGAAAAATATAAACTACCAAAAACCGCTATGACGAAAATCTAAAAAGTTTGCAAAAAAGAAATATATGCATTGAGCAATATCCTACGCCCCCAGTTTAAATCTATAAAGCTGTTGTTCTGACTGCATTTCTTTAATTTATCCATAAAAAATCTCCCAGTTACCTGAGTTGCATCAAAAAGATTTGGTTTGATAATTGTGACACTTTGGTTGTTTTAACAACCAGGTTAATTATGGAAACCTCCTCTCTGTGAAAGGTGTAAAATACCACTATCAAACCCGAAAATACTTGCAAGGTTTCTTGGCATCAATGCTTTCTGAAGAATTAATGACTGAATGACAAACTGCTTACTTATCAACCTTCAAGAGTTTTGTTCTAAAAGTATGGTATCAAAATGTTTGCCCCATTGATCCAACGTTGTCACAGCATTATTGCAATCTTGCTTTTCAAGATTTTCTCAACATTTCCCTTGCCACTTACTTTTAGGAAACGCAGCTCCGTCGTTTCTCTCAAGCTGCGTTTCTCCTTGATCTCTTGTTTCAAATCAGCAAAAAACTGATACCAACCTTTTTTAGCAAAACTTTTCATAATTTGCAGTAAAGGAATTCGGAATTTTTTACACTCGTGCAATTGATTCAACTCTCACCGTCAATGAAACCTTACGCAATGTCGAATTCCTGGAATACGAGTCCGATTAGCATCATATGGTACGAAGAGGCAAGAAAGGCAGGTTGTCAGAAAGTTAGTCGCTCGCCGACGAGCGGACATCGCGTTGTTTCCTTTCATCTATCAAATTTTCGGACGTTTTCTCTCGTAACGCGCCGAAACAGGGGTGAGAGAGCCCGACTCACTCACCTGTACTCAGTACTCAGTGCACAAGAAAATAACAAACACCTCTTTTCGAGCCCTGGTTTGCCATAAGGCAATTTTTCACGAATGCAAAGCGTAGTCTGGAAAGTTCGGATGATAATGTTAATTCGACAAAAATTTGCATCAGCATTTCGGCATGTCTAACATTACAAGTTCCTCTATCCCTAAAAAAATAACTGGTTTTTATTCTGACAGATTCTGGTATTTTACCAGTGCATAAAAATGTCGGAGATATTTTGATTGAAATCTAGGAAAACGCACTGTAGCAAAAATGTTTGCTGGGGAGTCACAAAATACTCTTTTTTTGTAACAGAGAGCGGCACAGTAGGTTTGCGCATTAAACCTTGGGTAATCCTCTCAAAAGTCCAATGTTATCAACGAAGTACACCAACAAGTGCCATTGTTTTCTGGTCCACCCACGGTAAGAACTTTCGTGAGGCCCTTAAGGGCTTTATCGACGAATCCCTGCTTTTTGCAGCACCATCTTGACCTACACTCCACGTTTCGACTAATGTGAACATGCAGCAAACAACTCGCTCAGCGGGTTCCCGACTTGCTGATGTGCGAGCCTGACTTTATCTGATCACCAAACGCTCGTTCAAACGCACTGTCCACCTCTTTCTACTCTCCCTTGGCCCCATACAGCATAAAACGTCGAGTGGGTCTTCAGCAAGCTCGATGGCTCTGCTTGGCGTTAGAATGGGACGACGATCCGAGTTTAGACAAAAAAGCAGCAGGATTCGCGATTTTTTTTCTAGACGCACGCAGCCAAGAGAAGTTGTTAAAGACACGGAGCTGCATCGGGAGAGAGGGCGCTCCGCGTTTTTCGTCGGCGTGCGCGCGACGGAAATCGTACAGCGAATGCGCGCCGGTCGGCTTCCTGAAGACAAGAAAGATACGTCGAACGCGCGTGCTTCCAACTCTGATCGATGGCCCGCGTTGTCTTCGGCAATCATCGGCCTCCTGAAAGCTGCGGCAAAGGTGTGTTTATTTCAGATTAGCGAATCCTGTCGAAAGGCGCGTGTTGCAACTTTCTGCTATTACCCAGATCGTGGCCAGAGCATTCAGCAGCTGTCTTAATGACGCATCTTCTCCAGTCTGTTCCAGAGAGTTTTAAATCTGTTGATTGCAACTAATGATTCGTTCCTCCTGTGCTTCATAAAACAGAATGACTCCTGCAGCAGTCAAATAAAAATCATTCAAACACAGTTGGTTTAACAAGGCGCTACATCTGGTTTAAAATAATTTCTTATCCGATTTACTGAATGTTGATCAATTCGTGACTGTGCAAAAGCAACTGGAGAGCACAAAACCACATATAAACGCATGTTTATAGAAGACTTTACATTCAAACTACAGAAAAACGTAGTGTTACTCACGTTTCGAAACCTTTCCTAAAGTAATTGCAATCGATAAAGTTGGCAAATGTATGCTTCGGGGCATGAAATAACACAAATCAGGTTATTCAAGACAAACAGAAAATAAAATTTAACAAACTCCTTTCTGTCCAGCACTCGATTTAAAACAAACTTCTACATTTTTGCGTTTTTAGCAGCGCACAGCTTTGTCACCGAAATGATAAACGCAGCGCTGAAGTTGCTATTTTGGTGCTTGTTTCCTCAGTATCATCATGTGAAACTTCACGGATTTTATCTTTTGTGATCAAATGATTTTCGATAAATCGTTGCACAGTTGTTTAACTTCGTCTTCAAGCTTGAGCGCTGCCAGTCTCCATTCACAGCGTCGTCAAAGCTGATGCATTTAATGTCGAACATTTCTCAAACACGATATATCTGAGAGATACAAAAATATTTAACTTTAGGTCACTTGCAGCAGGACAGCATTAAACTTAACAACTATCTAAGATCAGGTTATTATCACCAACAGGTCATCCTTATTTTCAGATTGATGGCACCAGTCTCTCAGTGTGCTGCCAGCACCATCATACACCGCAGCGAAATGTACACTTCTTGTGAAAATCGCTAATCCTGATCCTGAGGAAACATAACGGGAAACTGACAAATTGCACTGATCATGTTCAAGCCAGCAAACTCAATTTGCGGTGCTAGAGGCTCTGATTTCTCACCACGCCAGAAAACTTTTGAATTTATATAACCGCTGGTCCCATGCATCTGCGGTTTACTCTGCGAGTGATTGCTGTAAGATGCGAAGTTTGCGGTCGCCGCCTGACAGGTCAACTTAATCTGCTGTTTCGGACAAAACGACGACTGAAACCTCACCAGTTCCTATACTGTGTACAACTAAAAAGGACCTCCTCTGTTATAAAACTGAAACAGAACTTTGCAAAAGCGTTGTAAGACAAAAAACGTGATGTTATATGTTGATCTATGCTGTTTCTTGTGAGATGAAAGAGTCAACTGCTTATGAGCAGTGCTATGTGTGCCTGTCTGAACAAAACAAAAACCTCTCCACCTCCCTTTCTCTGAGTTTTATGTGATTGGTGTGCTCCGCCTCCAACACACCTTCTCATCAGACCTTTTATCACACCAGTCAAACGGCCGTTTGTCTTTCGCGAGGAAGATTGTCGCAAATCTTACCATAGTTTGTCTTCGTTACGCCGGTGCTTTGACACCATCGCGTATCCTCACATGTCTTATGCAACAGGTACTGAAGAAAGCGCTTCTGTCAACAGGAAAACACAAGGCACAGCGAAGACTCACGCCGGCAGCAATATTCAGCAAGTCCTGGGCTTTTCGCTTTTTGACAGCTACGACAAGTATACCCAACTTAGTTTTCAGGAGAATGTCCCAAAGTGGCAGAAATTTTGTGCGGGTCCGACAGCCAACCAACACATCTAGACAGGCCCGTCGCCAGGATTTAGCAGCAGGGGGGCCAGAAACCAGAAGGGGGGGCACATTTTTTAACTACAGTATTGGATGTATGCTGCAACTGGTGGGCCAAATGTGACATGGGGGGCACCGATTTCAAATGGGAGGGCGGGCACCACTGGCCCTCAGCTGGCGACGACCCTGCATCTAGGAACGGATTGTTCATACTTGTCGTTCGCACTATTAAACTGTGCTCACTTTGATGAAAACTACCAGACCTTTGTTTACAGAGAACAAAAGTTTGCACAAAAGTGAACTTACGATATTTCCTGGTAATTCGGGTTGATTACTGAAAGGAAAAAATAATCTCACATTAACAGATATGGATGATATTTACGTGAAGGTACAACAGTTCTGCAACCAGTAAAGCTGCGATTCTATGCAGTTTTACTTAAACGTCGCCACCTCTTCAATTTAATATGATAGTTACCCCATGGCATTTCTAATATGCTGTGGGAAACCTGTGATTTTCCTGCATAATACCATTGCCAACTTTTTGCTAAAATTCATAATAATAGCATTTAAGTCAAGGCAGTCAGCATTTTTTTGTGGTGTTGACCGAATTGAAAGCAAAGTAAATTAACTAGAATGCTGTGACCAACAAGGAAATCATCATCTACACTAGTTCAGAAGACGTTGCAATGGAATTAAAAACGAACACTTTAAAAATCTACACAATATTAACAACACTTGAAAGCTCTAAGTTTACTGCCAGCTTTCGAGGAACCAGACGACTGAGCTCTGCTTTCATGACTTTGCGGCAATTCAGACTTGCACATATTTCATTTCAAGTAACTAGTCTCCACAAAGGCGATGAAATCTTATCAATCAGCAAATGCTTTTTAATAGGAAATCGATTTCACGTAATTCTACGCATCCTCAGTCCTGAAATCTAATTCAAATACAATTCTAATGTGAGTGGAAATTGTGTATCCAGTCTTTACAAGCGAAGAAGCTCAATTATACTTAGAACTGTCCACTACCAGGAAGGCGCGCGTCTTTGCAACAGTGCTTGTTCGAAGAACACAAAGCAAAACTACGTTGGCAAAATGAAAATATGTTTACAGCAGTTTGGAGAGTTTATTACGAGACACAGAGTCAAATCAGAGCAATTTTATCTTTGAAATGGCAGTATTTTCAGTATTGATCAGTGTAAGCGTAAAGAATATAATGATTTGCGCTGACACGTTTCAAAGAGGTTGGAACCAATGAATTTCTGTAACGAGTTTTAAGCTCAGCCATGAAAATGGCGAAAACAAGAAAACATTTTTCGATCAAGCCGTGCTTATAACGTTTCCGCTTCGCGGATTGTGAGTCGACAGCGTTATCGTCTAAACGTCCCAAATAAATGTTCTTGCTTGCGAAAATGGGACATTATGTGGAGTTTGCATGGATTTCTGTCTGCCACAGAAAACTGCCCCGCTGGATTTGACTATCAATTGCGTCATTTGAGTTCATTCATTGCAATCATTGAATCGCATTGCTGTGGTTTTTGTCACGTGTGCTTGTTTGTTGCATACTGCGTGACCTAATTTAGTTTCAAGGTGTATTAAGAATTTTGTAAACACTGAACTGTATTTGCAATCGAGAACTACCGGTAGTTTCGTACTTAACGCATCAAGTCTTGTAATAAACGTTATGACAGCTGAGCATGGCAGGCAGATTCCTTGAAAGTTCGAGTAAGCTACGATGAAACCAGTGGTACATGACGTCAACACCCGACCCCCACACACAAAACAGTGGAACACCAGCACTATCAAGCCGATACCTAGCTTAAGAAAATAAGTGCAATGATAAGCACACACTCAACACAATGGAGTCATAAGAAACTAGCCATAGGTCAAGATGTTGAAGAAGAGAGAGAGAGAGAGGTCAAGGAAAGGCCAGGAAAAACTATGCCTTGCTTATCGTTATTACTGAAGCACGGTTAGAGTACATAGCAAAAAAGTTCAGAAAATATTTTCTGGACCACAGGAGCATTTAAAAGAAACAATGTTATTACCGAATCATTTGTTCCAGCAAGTAGTTTTTGTAGGTTGAGCAAAAGGCTGTGAATGATCTATTTCCTAAATCTTTGGGAATATTGTTGCATAGTCTGGGCCTGTACTGTCCTTTGTGTTAGAGCAGGGGTTCTTAAAGTATTGCTTCAATATCCCCAAGGGTATTGAGATTAGACGTTAAGGGTATTCAATAGGTGTGTTCAACTTTGTATTAAACTCCATCATTACATTCGTTCTAGCAATCTAGCAACATTGTGCCTACATAATGAAGAAGGTTGGTGCTGATAAATGTGATGCAGCCTTTGCACTGACCTTTTTCCTCACTACTCCAGTGAATATTTCTTTACCAGTTTTGTTTTGTTTCTAACAATTTGTTTGTTATTAAATTGTTGAAAAGGGGTATCCAGATTGACAAAAATTTGACTTAGGTATTGAAGCGTTAAAACTTTTAAAGGACCAATGTGTTAGAGAGTTTTTGCATGAAGTTTTAACAAGATCATTATTGGTAACTATTCCTGTAGGCTAATTATGCTTGTCAGTAATATGTAAGTTGTTATAGCAAGAGATGTAATAGGAAAACAATTGTAGACTGTTATGTAGCCTACAGCATTCACCTAGTTCATGTTCATATATTTGGTCAATTTGAAATATTTTGCATGAATGATTTTTAAATGAGTTAAATAAGATTTGGGCTCATTACACAAACTCAAAATTGCATAGTGGAGATGAGGATAGATTATAAAAAAATAAAGCTGACGTTACACATTAATATTGGCTGAAGCTGAAAGAAGGCATAGCATCCTCGAGCTACTTGTTTTTTAACTGAAGCGATCTGTTCCTTCCATATTGAAGCGGAATCAACTATGGTGCGTAAGTATTAATGCAATCAATTTGTTGTTGTAATATTGAGAATAATCGATTTGCTGGGCTATTGAACAAGATCATTTGGTATTTATGAGATATAATGTCAGCTTATTTTTTCGCAGCCTACCGTATTCTCTGTTTAATTCAAAATCATTTTTTGTTTCAGATGAGCAGGATGGTTATCAGAGGTAGTAATGTTGTGTCATCATAAGAAATATTACAAAAGAATTTAGAGCGCAAGGGGAGATCATCAATATATAAGAAACACAGTATAGAACCACGAGTCGAACCTTGCGGCTGCCACAAGTAATTGGCATCTTGTTTGATGTAACTCCATTTGCATAGACAAATTGATATTTATTTTTGTAAATATAATGTAAAAGATCTACAGCCAAACCACGAATGGCATAATGTTTGAGATCGCCTAGTAATATCGCGTGATTTATAGTATCAAATGCTTTTTTAAATCAAGAAAAATGCGACAAGTTTATTGTCCATCGCCATTTAGATGTATCATGTAGTTTTAAGTTGGTAAAGCCAGAAAAGTGGAAAACCCAGCTCGAAAGCTGAATTGGTGGTTTGCCATTATATTGTTAGTATTTAGGAAGCTAACCAAGTTTTTATTTTAAATCTTTCCATATATATTGAAAAAGTGTTATGAAACTGAAATTGCTCTGTAGTTAGAGGCAATATCCTTAGCTCCAGACTTAAAAACTGAAATAACCTTGGCAAGTTTCATTGTATCAGGAAAGCCCTGTTTTGAACAGGATGATTAAACGGTTTGTTTGTCCGCACTGAGAGCTTGAAGTTACAAAATTTTCAAGTAACTAATCACGTTTTGCACGTTGATGAAACAGCCGTGCAAGGCACATTCGAGGGTCGTGAATGGATCTTTTCATTCTCACGCACGATCCGGAAAGCTGAAACATGACGCATAAGCTTGTTATTGGGTAAGCCTACTTTACACGATACATTCGTGACTTTGCTTGCAGCTATTAGGAAGTTCTACCAGTACATCGAAGTTTCAAAGATTAGTGGAGGCTAACAGGGGAGTAATTTTCACGATTCATGCCCCGATATTTTTAGTTTCAAGTAAAAGTTTTCATTCTCAAGAGAAAAACAGCAGGAACTGATATTTTGAATGCATTTACCTGGACGCTGCTTCCAACAGGGCTAATATTTTGTTAGAACATAATTTTGTTTTTACAACTGGCATTTCCTGATGAAAAAGAAGTACGTTAGATATTTCAAAAAGATAATGAAAAATTTCAAGCTAGAATAAAGCACTTCTGCTTTAACGATTGGGTTACGGTCGTAAACTGGAGAGTACTGCGTGGCATCATTGCAGGGAGGGCCATACGATTTTGAGAAAATCTGTTTCTCAAGGACGTTCATTTTACTTCTTTACATCACTACTGCGATCAAGCTTCAGGCTTGGTAACGATGCTCCCTCTAACCCCGTTTAATCAGGGAGAAATATTTATATAAAAAAAATAAATGCAACCACAGCGGTTGCATAATACTTTATATATGAAAAGATAATAGGCAGTGCTCTTTTGCAGGGGTGGCTCGTCTGGATTGGCTGCGGAGCTTCATCCCTCCCTGAAAAGTGTAAGGCTTTTGATTCCGCCAGTTTCGCCCTAATTTTGCATTTATTCACCCGCTTTGGAAACGCAAGCATTTTAACTGTTTCTTATACAATTCCTAAATTGATTTTCATTATCTATCATTTCAAATTAATATATTTCTTAATGAGAT
>Ga0210059_1011637_pt1 | contig 13420 bp, 19 predicted proteins | sample Ectturendosymbi2_FD_188042 | JGI IMG/M metagenome (GOLD analysis project Ga0210059, IMG submission 188042) | Ecteinascidia turbinata endosymbiont from Florida, USA - Sample 2 (SPAdes) (version 2) | ecosystem: Host-associated > Tunicates > Ascidians > Unclassified | place: Key West, Florida...
TTCTGTCTTCAATGCAGTTGCAAAAAGTGTCTGTAACCCTGTGATTTCGCCGGCTTCAGTGTCTTGTACTACGTTCTGTATTGTCTGTTTTTATCAACCTGCGTTCTGCAGAGTGTGTGTGTTCATACTATGGACTTCGTGTCTGCTATAAACAAATAAATTAAATTGCACAATATGGCGACTTATCTCCTTGCGTCTTTCAAGTTCAACTAAGTGAATCATACCATGGCCGCAGCCAGACAGCTGCTACTCACCTTCAAATTCAGACACTTAAATTTCTCATCGAAAATGTTCCGTTGCTGCCCAAGTTGACTGTGAAACAACTTAAATCAGATTACGAAGCCGTGTGTGCCAAGAATGTTGACAAATACTTCAGCGACAAAGTATTTTTTCAAAAGGTAGATACTCCCTAATTCTTTCTCACTTTATATCCATGAGTTACGTCGATACTATATTTACATGTGCTTTTATTAATCTTATTTTTTATATTTTACAATTAACATGTTATTTTTTTAATAAATCCTGATGTGCACGACAGGCCTGTAACATCAATGATCTGATACAACTATGTTGTCTTTCATATCATATATCCTTAATCTTAATGTTACAGACAAACTATTTTGAACAAAAAGTATCGATTTTTCATAATTTTATAGTAACTATTGAATCTCGGACATGAATTCCATGGATTGTGCATCACCCAGTACAGAGCCACCAGAAAGAATAAGAAAGACGACTGACACACACGATAGTTCACGTGTGAAGACACAGGCTTACCCATCGTCCCCAACACCTAATATTGTACAACGCATCAAATACGTTTTAGCATTAGATCGTTCTGAACATATCACCGGTAAACGACTCCATTATCAACAAGTTGATGACAATCTTACAGTTTTTGATCTTGATGGGGTGGAACATGTAGCTGTTAATGCATCCCTGGACGAAATTTCCCAGTGGAAACCTCAGCGATTACCTCATCAACATTTTTGGGTTAAAAACACCAGTGAATGAAGAAATGCAATTATCCGCACTGGAACAATGCTAGCATCGTTACACCAATTAACACCCTGTGTGATTGGAATTAAAATCGAGTCTGCGGCATGTGCAAGCACAGAATCACAATATCACAAGTTGACTGAATTACGTCGAAGCATTTGGCGTTTTATTCTATCGGAAATTTCCTTCCTACCACCGCAGATCAAGGCATTTTTGGAAGCTGAAATGATGACTGAAGCTAAGCAATTCAAACAGTCTACCACTCTCAACATAAAACCTGTCAAGAAAGTTAAACCGTCAGGAGACACAAAAGATAAGGTGAAATTTCATGTCATCACTGCGTTGCATTCTAATAATGTCTTCCTTTTTTGTTCTTGTTTTCTACGTAGTGCACCTGTCAGTGCTTAAGTCAAAAATGTTATCATTATCTGTTTTTATGAGAGGCAGTGTTAAATTTCCAGGACCGCCAAAGCCTAAAACACCAAAATGTCCCTTATCGGCAGTACGAAAAAGCTTACGGGCTCTACGGAAAGTAACAATTACTTGGCGTGAACCCCCGAATAGAATAATAAGTGCTGCTTTGCAACCGTTTACGCATAAGAAATTACAGTTGTCGACTTTGTTGTCGCACAATCTTATTTGGAACAAAGTACTGGATCTTTTATCAGTAAACTTGAACAGTGAATTTCAATCACTACTCAAAATGTTGCGACGAAACAAATTTTCTTATCAAATGGCAGTCACGTGGCTACACCTTACGTACTTTAATACCCCCCAATGGCAATACGCTGGTTATTGAGTAACAAGGGTTTTGATTGCTGTTGGATTTGCAAGCGACAACACTTTCATTTTGACTGTCCAAAGCATCATGTCCAAAATACCTGGAAAACTATCCTTGCAGGTACATCTTTTGTTTTCAGAGTGACCGTGAACGCCAACTCACAAAGCCACCACCAACTACGGACGTCTCATGGCCACCATTTATTAAGTGCCTAAAACTTTGCCAGGACCACACTGATGAACTAGCCATTAACTACAACCAATTTTGTAAATTCACGACTGATTTACGGAAAACCTTTCCTGATTTTCGTTATATTTGGAGTTTATTTTCATTTCTCACTATCAAATGGCAATTAGATACATTAATGATTTGTCATCAACGTAAATATACCTCTCATCAGATGACACAGACTATTGAATCAAACAAGAATGGTCACTGTAAAATATGTCGAAAAAAGGATATGCGGAACAATTATGCCCACAGACAAAAATGGCACATCAAAAACGTCGTTTAAAACAATCTCACAATCCGCACAAAGATAATCAATGTGGACCTTATGCAAACCTTTTGCCGTTTCATTTATTAACAGAAGTCTTAATACCCAGTGAAGTTTTTGAATAATGCAACTTTCATTTTTTATTTGTTTTTCTTTCTAGGAGATACGTCTCGACGGTATCTATTCACGATGCAAACCAAAGCGTAATCACATCCTTAACCTCTCAACAACCTTCCAAACTTACGACGCACATTTTGAAACCATTCATCTCGATCATTTTCACTTAGTAGCGAACATACTTTTCCCACAGATGAAAGAATGTCTTACAATAATTGACAGAAAAACGTCATTTTTCACTGCAGTACCATTACCATGACCAAATTTATTATATACATGGTTAGCACTCCAAAATCACTGGATTTCCACGCACGGATGCGCACGACTGATTCTCAGCAATAACCGATCCGTATTCCAATCACAGGAATGGACTGAACACGTAAAAAACCTTGGCATTGAACATCGCTTCACTTTAGTCACTACCCCAGCTTGCAATGGCAAAGTAGAACGTGTGCATCGCACAATGAAGTCCATTCTCAAATCATATCAACAACCAACACTGTGGCCATTTTTTCTGGCACAAGTAGTTTTAGCAGTGAATGCGCATTACGATCATGATTTACAATTCACACCAGCATATCGCACTTATGGATTTTCCCTACTGACTCCGGGAATTCCTAATTGGGTCGAGTATTCCACCGACCGGTTTGAAATCAACAAACGCAAGCCACCCCTAAGGAAGGAATACATCTCCCCGAATTGGGCAATAGCCACACGTGCATACATCCGCATTTTACAACAAAAGCACAAGCTTTCACCTTTATACAAAGGTCCGTTCCGTATCATAGACCGACATTCACGATCTATGCTTCTTGACATTGACGGAACTATGAAAAGAATATCTTATTTACATCTCTACCCAATACATTTCAATCCAGAGGACACTATGGAATCAACAATCAAGGTATGTCACCTGTCAAAATACACAAAGGCTTTATGAACTTGCACTTTACTGGGACGGTGACAGGCTTACCATACCGTCCTAGGCAATGCAACCACCTGTGATTGAAACGACACAATTATACTGAACTCTGATGACTGAGCAACAAGATACAACGCCTTAATTTTCAACAATTTTTGGAACGATACGTGGAATTTCATATCAAGCACCACACTCTATCCATCTTTCCAAGCCTTTACAGCATTTCTCCTTTCTTTCCTTTTCAATGCTTGATAGAAATTCCAACAGTCACACACACTTGTACATACTATGAAAAGCAATAACCGGTATTCATAAACTAGCCAGGGAGGTTGTCATTCCCATGAGAGAGGAAAGAGCAGACAATTTCCAGTGATGAGTCGTCTACCGCACAAGAAAACACACATTCTTTCTGCAAAATAAACGACCATACACAGAGCCATGGACACATATTATATGTGAACAGAAGGCAACCAGATGCGACAACACATGAACTTCTTGAATAAAAGCTCACAGAAAGAATAATTAAAGGTCGCAGTCCTATTCACCTTATCTTACAGGTACCTATTTCAAGCTAAGATGAATGAGCGAACGGCTAGTATAAGGTGACTCGGTACAATTATTAACGCACAGAACCGATATTTTACAGGAAGACAACCACGATTCTCAGATTCCTCTTGAAAGAGCAACTGACATGAAACAGGCGGAGATACCTGAAGAAATACCCGAGGAAGGATCTCCGACTGCAAGATTCAAGCGAAATAAGCCTGCTTCAAAACCACTGGAATTAGCCCCCTTCTTACAACCTGATAACCAACGAATCGATACGCCTGAAGAAAGTTCTGCCACTCCCAAAACACTATCATGCTCTGAGAATGTTCAAGAAAAAACAAAAATCCCTAGTAATGACCCACAAAAGGAACCACCAACACCACAAATTCGATCTCAAAGAACCCGCACTATCAAACATATGATCCTGATATGATTTATTATTAGAATGTTCTTTATATGCGTAAATTTGCTTCAATCGCATTTCTGACATACTAACCAAGATTTCTTTTGTTTTTCAGAACATAGCAAAAAATATAAATAGCATGAATAAAATAGTAATAATATCAGTTGCACTTTTTGTGACAATAATGGCTGTAGCTCAAGCAACTGCGGTACACAATCCTTTGATTTCTGAAGTTTTTTCACGGATTTACAATGTATCCGATACAGTATTGACAAGACTAGAACGACAGACAGCAAACAAGCAGGAATACTTATTAAGTGTTACTCTTGGTTTTACTTTGATTGAATGTCTTTTGCTAATTACTAGTTTAATATTGCATGTGGTTTCGATTACTGTACTAAAAAGTAGCCGCAATTTACCGTCTTAAATCTTAATACAGGTCATATTTATACGTCTTATAACAAAGTAAAAATGCTTTATTTAACAACACAAAGACAACATACATTGAAACAACAGACAGTTTCACAATACCATTTACTCACAGCAAAATTCTTTGCCGACACAGCACTTAACATGCGCTTAAAATATCCATATACATGTCAAACCAATGACGTCACAACCTTTGACGTGACAGACGAGACACATCGATTGTGCACTTTTAATGACAATTGGGATCAAGCATTATACGACGTCAAGGACTTTGCTAACGAAGGATTTTTTCATTATCAAGTACAAACACTAATATCCAATGTTTTTCTTGCGGAATTATACTCACAAAATTCCCGTCCCATACACCTAGCTTTGTCATTCATTTACTAGCATCACCAAACTGCCAACATCTTCGGTTGAGTGACAACACCAACAAGCCAGACAAACAGTCGCAAACCACAATTCTACAGGCTAACACATCACACAATCATGAATCGTCTACAAATCCGGATGCACAACAAGAATCTTGTATACAAGCAGCAGGATTTACGAGAATCACCACCACTCAAGAAACATATTACAAATGCTCCTCTTGTCATGGAACATATTACGACTGGAATCAAGAAGAAGACCCATGGAAAAAACATGCACAACTCTTTCCCTATTGCCCATATGTCATAAATTCCAAATCAAAATTTTTTGTAAAAGAAATTGTACAACAAAAGACACACCAACACTTTCAATTTACCACGTACTACCATTTCCTCAATCATCAAATTCGATGTCTCAGCCCTGAAATTCTCCGCATGGACCTACTACAAACGCTAAATTCTGGAACGGCATTTGACTCACTACAAAATCTAGAAAAACAACATGAAATATTTACGAGATTATTACAGTTTTTCGCAAAATTTCCAACCGACCATGCACCACAGAGACAAGAAGACAAACTACATAAATTACAGAAACAAATCGAATGCATTGTCTGCATGGACAAACAAAGAAATGTATTAATTATGCCATGCACCCACCTCATAGCATGTCAAGACTGCATACCACGTTGTAACGGATGCTGTCTACTTTGCCGAACACTCATTTCATTTACGATTTTTGTTTTATGTTCGTAATACAGACATGTCACTAACACCTACATACCTAAAACACTCGCTATGTCTGGATTACAACTTCAAGCTAGTAAACCCTCATATTTGACCAAGATCAACGACTCCACTCACATAGCTTCACCAATCTCCACTGCCAAGAATCACAAGGGAATAATTGGACTACACATGCAAGGCTTACGCAAACCTGATGAAAAAATCACTGTGAAATTCATACCAGCACCGAACATACAAGTGACGCGACTCGAATGGACTTTTAATGGAGCTGTACTATATATGATCTTGTCGAAAGGCAAAACCATCAACGTTGGCCAACATATTGGCGTTTTAAGATGGCAACCCTTTGAACAAATGGGGAAAATGTTGGATGCAACACGCACTGTTCGTTTCGACATGGATACAGCTTAAACGGCATTATAAGACTCATCCTATTATTGCTATTTCATATTGCACAAATGCATACATCTAACCAAGTTTATCGCTTTTCACAATATAGACACCCTCTACATACTTATATAAGTAGCAAACAAAATGTCTGGACTTCAACTTCGCGAAATCAAATCCTCATACATGGTACAAGCCAATGATGCCATCCACATCAAATCTCCTGTTGAAATAACCAAACAACACAAAGGACCGATTGGATTACATCTGCAAGGTCCATGCAAACCCGAAGACAGACTGAATGCACAATTCCGACCAACACTCAATGTAAAAGCAACTCGACTTGAATGGATCATGGATGGAGCGATACTCTACGTTGAAATCTCGAAAGGAAAAATTATTCACGTCGGCCAACTCCTTGGCACATTAAGATGGCAGACATATGAGCAACAAAGGATGATATTAGAAACGTCCTACAATATCAGATTTTAAAGATAGCACATCCTCTTATATCGTCATGAACGTTTCACCATTTGTAATTATCTGAGCATTTTTATCATATTGCATTCGCAAAACGTGTTCATTATTTTCTTATGCAGAAACAACAATTGATAGACACGTAATGGATACACAACTTTCTGACTCTGAACTCCTTGATTTAAGTATGAATTTCTCGGAAGATGACAATGAACGTCACAGCTACGACGAACATCCTCCCATGACAACTACAGCAACGCAAAATGAACCCCAAGATCATCAAAAGTTAACATCTACAACACCATCGACCCAAGAGTCAGAAAGCGAAAAACAAGACGTACGCCGCAAATCCGACAACACGCGACATACATTGCGGAAACTGAATCATAAATTGGATAAAATCCACGATCAACTGGCGTAAGCAAGACAGATGCCCAAATCAGCAGACCGAAGACCTGCCTACAGACCTCTGCTCCGACACAATCATACTACACACTCACGAGCTATTTATGAACTGGCAACCATACAAGCTCGAATAACATTCCGTATCACCAACCCCTACTACATACAGTGGCAACCCAATGAACAGACAATCGCTATCAGAGCGCCCCAAAGAGTTGACACAACGTCACGTTGGCGCGATGAACAAGGACAAACCATCCATACCGTGACACACTCTAGCGATTGCGCTAAATTTATCAAAATACAAGGCCTCTACGTCGGACAGATGTTTGGTGCTCATTTTCACTTTAGGCCTACACAGGCATATCAAGACACATTACTTGAAGAAAGAGCTTATTTTGACAAAGGCATAAAGCTGCGTTTGACAAAACAAGCAGCAAGGAGATCACTTGTTATCCCCAAAGGAGCTTACTTAGGCAATCTATATGTCGTAACCCTGTTATTAGTCCATATGCACTAAAACAGCAGTAATTCACTTACAGAATTCTGCTTTGACTGCTGATACTGCAATACTGTTTCTTTACCGAGATATTAATTCAGATATGTTTTCGTCCTCTTAGAAAAGCGTTAGAACTTACGCTGCTGAACATAACTTTACATTAAGTCAAGTCCGAACTTTAGACTCAAACATGCCACTCCTGCGGGCAAGACTATCCGAACAGCTACACAAGATTCAAACCGAACAATCCGTCAAGACATACAATCCCGTGGCGAACGAAGAGCGAATTGTGCCCGACGGGACAATCATCACTTCTTGTCGAGACCCACCAGGCCAACATCGTGTCTACATAAAACCAGGCGACCTACGTCGAGAACTATACCGCTTAACTACCTTTGAAAAATTTCCTGAACATTCGCCGGTTAATCCATGTCAACTTGCTGCTCAAGGATTCTTTTACACAGGCTACAAGGATCGAGTAAAATGTTTTAGTTGTGCCCAAACAGTGGAGAGTTGGACCCTGGAACATGACCCCTTATCTTCAAAATGGCACGAAATGGACTGTCAATTTGTTCACGGAACGTTCTACACCAATATACCCTTCCTTACAACATGGACACGACTGCGATCCAACAACATTTCTACTGGATCCGCGACTGCAACACAAAAATCCAACAACACTGGCAAAACAAACAACCCATCCTAAGACGGTTTGATCGCAGGAACATACCAAAGACAAAACAATATCACTGCAACCAGCATTTCATCACCTCTTAATATCGTCACATCCTCTTCAAGCACTGCAAACTCCCATGCCAAAAATTGTGCTAACACATCACAATTCCTTTCAAACTTGATACATATGTTCCCCTGTTCAAACCCAGTTAACCCTCATATGCGAGACGTCACATCTCGCTTACAAACATTTTGGGAAAGATTATGCACATGGCCAGCACACCACATTGCAGCTACACCAAAAGATATGTCTCAGGCTGGACTCTACTACTTAGGAGAAAGAGACAGAGTTAAATGCTGGTACTGCAATGGAAGACTACAAAATTGGGATAAATACGACAACCCCTGGTTTGAACATGCCAAATGGTTTCCTACTTGTGAATATCTTCTTCAGAAAAAAGGACCTGAGTTTGTTGAAAGTGTCTCCAGCAGATTTACAAACCTAGATCGACCTGCCATTGGAAATCCAGCAGGTCTTCATGCTAAGGGCAGAAAGCAAGCTCGCGACCTTCCGACAATTATTGATCCAAAAGAAACTCAACGCCAACTCAAGAAGAGAGTAAATGAAGAAATGCAAACATCTCCACTTTCACCTGAGGCCAAAACAATGGGCTTCAGCGACGAAGAAATCAAAAAAAGCCTTTCATAAACAGATCGATGAACGTAACCAGACTTTTGCAAATTTTACTGCTTTAGTGGAATGTCTCCTTGAGCTTCAAAACGAAACAGACCCATCCTTAACGGCAAGAGCTAATGACCAACATCAAGATCGTCCGTCGACATCAAACGAAACCGACGAGTCAATAAACATTGCTTCGAACACAAGACAAGAACTTGCCAAACTAAAGCATCAAAGATCATGCAAAAAATGCTTTCAGTCAAAAACCTCCGTAGTACTCTTACCCTGCGGACATTTAGCAGCATGCACTGTCTGCAGTGACCAGTGTTCGATATGTCCAATTTGCATGGAGAGAGTGCGACAAAAAACCCATGCCTATATCGTGTAAATAGTTCATATCCCTATAATTTCTACGTTTGGCATTATCACTTTATATAACATGATCCTACCTAATTTTTTGGAGCCTTAATAGCGATATGTGATTTGGAATTCTCATCTGTTGTTCAGAGATCTACATTGTGTTGCAACTATATTATAATGTACATTTTTTGTTTCTTCTTGCTGATACTAGACAAAACACAATTACGACATGATGTATTTATATTTACTTTCAATTTTAATTCAACTAATATGCCTGGTTTCCTCGAGCCCCTTCCCGGATCAAATGCTCCACAGCGATGAAGAAACGACTGTACTTCGGAATCTACATCACTTGGGATATCAAACTACACGGATCCCACCACAAATTCAAGCAAGTAAACAAATTCCTTTACATTCACTTATGCCATATGCATGTAATTATTCCAACATTGATAGTTTCACCTTATCTGAACATTACGGCTTAATCGGCTTTCAGAGTAAAACTTATACACGACAATATTTCCCTCAAGGACGCTATTATAATTCTATTTCTGAATATGATCTACATTGCACATGTCCATTCACGAGAACCCTCACGTGGAACCCTGAAGCAAATTGGACCACCCTCGAATCGGGTGAATTTTTACAAAAAACAAATCGCATTGAAGTAATAAGATTCGCCACATTTCAAAAACAGCGATATAACATAAAAAACGATTACCGCAAAAATCTCCAGGGTGGCATAAAGATAGATGCCATACAAAGCATCTATTTAAGCGAAATTTCAACATTACTCCCGTATATAATAGTAGGATTTTACGAAACTTTCTTATGGGTCAAGTGGAAGATGGACGTAATACATGCCGAAGACACAAAACCCATAACTTCAGCACAAAATGAAATAGCAGACACAGCTGAAACAGAACCGTGTCGAATCAATATAGAGAAATTACTAATATCTTTTAACCACAAAAAAAGACCACAAATTCATAGTGACAATCGCATAAATGCAATACCATTTTGCAATAAAAACGACTTCATAAAAATAGAAGTTGTAAATAGCCGTACCACCAAAATCACCATACCAGGAGGAAGGTTTCGAACAATACCAAGAAGAAAGCAACGATCATTAATACATTTAGGAATAGGACAAACCAATATTTTCCAATGGGAAAATTGGCAATTATACGAATCAATAAAGATACCCACCTGGTACATAATTACCATAATAAACGGACCAATAAGGACTAGAAAAACAGCAATTCATTTTGCTCTCGAACATCAATTGTCCTATTTAACAGCAATACCGGATGTAATGCTGAGCAATACTTTACTACCCAATCAAACAATGATGGCCTATCATAAAGGCGGTAAATACTGTGAAAGAATAAGCTCAGCAACTACAGACATGCATAATGCACAATATGTGCAACAAAGGCAATACAACAATTGCCATAATTACCATAACAATACAAATATTTGTGCAAAAACACAAGAACCACAATGCAGATTTGCAGTGGGCTGTTTGAAAACAGCGATGGAAAAATCCGGAATACTTCCGGACATCGAAGAAAACAAACCTTCAATTGCATATTCAAATGCATGTTTTTTACCAAAAAATTATACAATATACGGAAACGTAACGAGAATACATGACAGCCCCAGGACACGAAGAGAAGTTACTCTTGCAGCAGTAATATCAATCTCGGTCCTCATGGGAGCGCTAATAGCAAGTATAATCGAAGTCCAAATGAAAACATACAATGATATGGTTAATACAAAACTTGAAGACTTGGAAAATACATTTACACTTCAACTGAATCAAGTAGAAGACCAAGTCACAGACCTACAAATTCAGCAACTCGAACTTGGTGATGCAATTGCTACTCTCTCCAGAATAACTGCAAATTTGGCAAACAGACAACAAAGGTTTGAAAACTTCGTACTTGCATTTAATAGACAACTCCTCGAACAACAAATAATTACGACCAGGAGGTCTATAGAAAACAGAAAATTAATTTTAAGTCTCATTAACACTAAAAAAGCCTTCAAAAAACTATACATATTTATTCTGAGACGTTTCGGATTAATCTTAATCAATATTCAGTCAAAAAAATAATGGATATTTGTAGCCATATTCACGTTGGCTTTTTGTAGGATATTTGTAGCCATATTCACGCTATTTTTTTGACTGAAGATGGATTAAGATTAATCCGAAACGTCTCAGAATAAAAATGTATAGTTTTTTGAAGGCTTTTTTAGTGTTAATGAAACTGTTAAGTCTATCCCAATTTTATGCTCCATAATTTTAAGTCAATACGCTCATGCAACACAACTAGCAATAAAGGAATACAATGCCAGAAAACTAATTCTACAAGCACTAAAAAAATTGAAAAATATTCCCTCTCTGAGAAACGATGCTGTTTATCGCAATCAGATTGAGAAAGGAATAATTTATAACACAGAAATATATAGGTTAATAAAAGACTAACACCAGAATTTTACTAAATGGGTCAAAAACACCCTTTAATAACAAGAAATCAGTCACCGCGACTGGAACAATTTGACAAAATACGAAAAGTTTTCGATAACGAAAATCAACATCACGAAAATATGAAAATACTTCAAGAATTGGCAGCGATAACAATAAAGCCTATAGAAACTTTAGAGTTCACTAACAAATACGAACCCATCCCCTTTCCAGGCGTAGATATGGGTTTAGGTATTTCTGGGCTCATTAATGACATTAGTGATGCCGGAATTAAAATTATTAATACCCGATCAGAATTGGTTGAAAATGTGATTGACAAAGGAGTAAGCGTAATAAGTGAACCCATTAAAATTATAATCATAGCTGCCAGCATTATTGGAGGAATCATAGTACTCCTAATCGCATATAAATATCTTTACAAAGATAGACAAGAAAAAGCCAACGTGAATATGGCTACAAATATCCATTTACATCCACACATTTGGAAAAAATATGATGATTACTTTGAAGGAAAGAAAGTCACCAGCTGACAATCTTCCTTTTAGAAACAATACCCCTGGAAATCCGCATTGCCAAAGGTTATCGCTCTAATCGTCATCACCTTGATCATCCTCCTCATCCTTCTGCTGATCCTCGACGCCACAAGAATAAAGAGTGGTTATAAAAGTCGACACACTCAAACAAAGAAAAGAAGACATAAATTAAGGAGATCAGAAACACGGAAGGATCTCAGAAACATCTCACATACCGATGAATTAGGATCTGACTGGACCCCTCCTGGAGATTATTTCCTGTCCACAGACGCTTCATCAGGCTATGGGTGGACGACGACGAATCCCGCGAATCAAGAAGATCTCCGAAGCATTTCACATACAATGAATCCAGGATCTGTTTGGAAAATGTGTCCAGATTCCAAGCATTTTAATAAAATGCAAAGTCAAGGACTTTGCAATGGGCCCGAACAACACAACAAAGATTTATGGACACGCGAAATTGTAAAAATGCGCCCAGAGCATGTTTCTTGCAAACCTTGCAAGGCGAAAACTTCCCAAATGCGTATATACATCACAGCAAACAGCTTCGCTTTCGGATGATATAAATCGTTAAAATGTACCGCAAACAGCTTCGATTTTGGACGCATAAATCGTGAAAATGCGCCCACAATTTGTTTTTGTAAACCTTGCAAGGGGAGAACTTTCACAATGCGTCTCAACCTCACAGCAAAAAGCATCGTTTTTGGACACATAAATCGTGAAAATGCGTCTGAACTTTTTTACACCGCTCACTGCTGCATGTACTTGCTGCGACCTGGGCATGGCTTAAATCGGGAAAATATGACCCGCATATCTTTGAAAAAATTACGAAATTGTGTCTTGTGAAATTTTCTTATGTGAAGGAAAATGCGTCGAAATTTCGCATGTGCCGATTTTCAAAATTTTTGTCGGCTGGCGTCCAAAAAAAGTGCCGAAAGTGCCGATTTTTTTCGGCTTAGAGGGAACACTGAACTAAGGTCATGTCAAACGAAATCAGATAGTGAATGATTCGTATGATAGAGGATCGTTTTTGTAAAGTGTTGTTAGAATGGTAAATGTTATTTGACGTATTTAAATTTAGTGTTGAGAAATAGCTAATTCAG
>Ga0210059_1011638_pt1 | contig 13420 bp, 9 predicted proteins | sample Ectturendosymbi2_FD_188042 | JGI IMG/M metagenome (GOLD analysis project Ga0210059, IMG submission 188042) | Ecteinascidia turbinata endosymbiont from Florida, USA - Sample 2 (SPAdes) (version 2) | ecosystem: Host-associated > Tunicates > Ascidians > Unclassified | place: Key West, Florida...
GAAAACGTGACCAGTGAAATCAAATATATTTGTATTGAACAAAACCGAAAATTCTTATAGGCTATTCAATAGCGATTACTAAATCTGGCAGAAAGTCAAACTTGTAGAGAAATCAGTTCCTGTTGGGGGCCCTTGATACTTAACGCAACATAGGAATATAATATAGAGTTGTATTCTTGTATCGCTTCCGAATCACTGAATTTTTCAAACGAGTATTTTATTTGAAACAAATAAATTTCATCGCGGGGGGCCCCCTTCCAGCGGGGGGCCCGGGGCAATTGCCCCCGTTGCCCCCCCCCTTAATCCGGCCCTGTCTGTGGGTATGTATGCAGAGGTCAACAAGGGGAGATTGAGAGGATACATCCTCCACCCAGCACCAGCACTAAAAACAGATTGAAATCATTTTGTGAAGTGGGCTACGCTAATTTTTGGCCAAATGTTTTTGCTGCTGGTAAGAGGATGTCAATGGAGATTTTGGTAGTGGTGGGGCTGCATGCATTATGCCCAGCAGCATTTAAAAAGATTTGTTGCTTTTTCAAAAAACGTAAATGTGCAAGAAAAACATTTATCGTTTTTGTAACGTTAAGCGACTTGAACAAGACATCAAATCGCGTTGCAACTACAGATCGACCGATATGTCGGCCTGGCCAATATATCGGCCGATATTTGTGTTTTACCGATATATCGGTATCGGCCAAAACGGCCGATCGGCCTCAATAGGAGTTGACAAAACGCTGATATATTCCTCACGCATCCAGGCAACTTGCGCAAGAAAGTGCAACGAAGCAAGTCAAGACAGTTATCTTGCAGCAACGCTAGCAGGTGCGGTTTCATAAACAAGCAGACAAGAATAACCATGGAGTGTGCGTCGGTCGTCACAACCAAAACAAAAGCATCATCGGGAAGTTTCGCAATGCTTGAAGCTACCACGTGCACGTGTTGTGTACGAATAAACTCCCGTTATACTTCCGGAAGTTTTCGTAGCACGAAACGTTTGACTGGTACTTAAAGGTGCAGAAGTCCAATCGATGCCTAGTTTAGCGCAGATTAATTTAAAAAAGCTTGCATGAAAAATGAATCGCGTTATGTTAAGCAACATTTATGGCGTTATGAATATGATTACAAATGTAATCGTCACTCATTAGTGACGACAACTGTCGCTATGAAGCAGTTGCAAGTAACATCTGAAAAGGATTATACTTTTCTTAACTAGATGTATTAGGCTACAAGCGCGCTGGTTTATACTGTACGCAAGCTAACATTTTTCACGAGACAGGACAATGATAATTGTGATCTCACAATCCAAGCTGTTGCAAACGTGAAACTAGCGTTTGTGGATGTGGCACACAAGCTGCGGGAGCGCTACTCCAACATTTCGCAAATACATTGAATTAGTGATTTGTTGTTTGGTCCGATAGCAGCGCGGTAGTCAGTGTTCATGGTTGCATCACAATCGCTGTTGTCCGTTTCTTAAACACGATCAGCAAAAGCAGTGTTTGCGACAACGCAACTTACGCAAGTTAAAAGCGCATTGTTTGTAATTGGATCAGAACTAGCGCGGCATTATTGCACAATCATCGGATGTGTAATGCGCACATGTGCACCTTAGCTATTGTTATGGCGACTTGTTCTTACGGTATTTACTTCTGGCCGGTGGGCGGTAATCGGTTATAGCCTAATGCTGCTTTTGTTTAGGCTAGGTAGATGACCGGCTAACTCACTGTAGGCTACTTGGAGAAAAATGCAGATAAACTTTGCTTTCTGCATGACAACCTTAAACTGTTGATATGGAACTACTGAGAACTGACAAATCAGTTGAGGTATTTCATTTCATACCAATGCCAGTACTTCAGTTGCAGTAACTAATGCAACTAGTTTGCTTTTTTAAGGACATGCAGTAATTTAATGTTACATTACACCAAAATTCCAAACTTGGTTTACGACTTCGCTTGACTTTTCATATTGAAAACCCACTGAGTTGCAGAAGAGTCTGAAAGGTTGGTTTGTGAAATATATACAAAAACAAAATTTTACAAGATTTATGTAGTACAGTAACTGTTAAGAAACATACTATCAAAGACCAAAAAAGTTACTGCTGTTTTGGAAATATTTTGATTTTTGGCAATGGTTAATTGAATACAGTGTTGTACTAATTTTAACCTCCTTAACTTGATGCTCCATTTTGTACTTCCTTTTCATTGTTCATCATCTTTCAACTTTCAAGCACTGTTTTTGCTTTTTCGGGTTTAAACACCGTAGGCAGTTCTTTTACATTCAGTGTTCTGTTCTTATTGATTTGTTATGTTCTTATTGATTTGACCCCCAGGGGTCAATTGGACCATCCAAGGGGTCGATAAATAGTCACAGGGTCGAATGGGGGTCACTGAATGGCCAGGGGGTCAATGAATAACTGCTGGGGTCTACTGGAGCAATGAAGCATCAAATGCCGACTTTGGTTCTACGTCTGCCTTAGATCTTCAACAGAAATTAAAGCCTTTCCTACATTCTTCTCTGGAACAAATGGCAATGCGATCTTTTCTTGGAATTTATGGCTCTTTCGTGTAGAAGTTCTCTTCGTTAAATTTCCGAGATATCTAGCGTTTTTCGGACATATACATTTTCATGCAGGACCGTGTTGCCACCCTCAGAAATATCCTCTAGTTGTCGATCTGATGAGCTGTACGTAAACTCCTTTGTAATAGTAACCACATATTTTATGGAACAAACAAGCACAATCCATTCAGTGGACACAGGGTTTACTTATGCCTTTTTAAGTTGTCATTTTCCAAGCAATACAAAGTACAGCGTTTTAATCCTCTTGGACTGATGGTAAACAGCATGAAGACAAGTTTTGCACTGCAAAGTATTGTCGTAACACCCTCAGCTAACCATATGAAGTAAGCCCAATGTAGACACGTTTTTCCAAATAAAATTCACAAGAAACTGTTCCAGCTGATTTACCTAACATAGGTGTATAGAGTTTCAACAAGCACTCTGTTTACGGGGAATCTACTTGATAACAACCAAACGTAGCATCCAATACAGACAATATTGCTTTTCGTCGGAGTTCTGCAGTTCCTGGCTGTCTTGCGTTGTTGCGAGCTTTTTGTCTGGAAGATTGAACATCAAGAAAGCACTGTTCTTTCTTTTTCATTCTTTTCTTGTAACCACAGGCGTAGCCAGGGGGCAAGTGGACCATTCCCCTTAAATTTCTTACATATCTTGTCATTTTGTGCTTTGACAGGCAATGTCGTCCAAACAAAATACCGTTGCTCGCTTTAAGTCATAGTATTTGGCCCTCCCAAAAAATTTGGGGCTGGCAACGCTACTGCTTGTAACCACTTTCGTATAGACAACCTGCATCTCTCTCGCGCCCAGCCATGTTCCTCAGTATCAAACCTTTGACACAGCACTACCTTATTTGATGTTCAATCTTCCACTGACAAAAAGCTCGCACCAACGCAAGACCGCCAGTCACTGCAGAACTCCGATGAAAAGCGATATTCTAATTTTTATATTGCGTAGCAAACAATATTATCGTGTTGTTACTGTACTGATAGTCTAGACTAGACGTTTGCATTTTTGCATGTTTCAAAGTAAATTGTGAAGTTATGCGTCTTCACAGTTTTGCAAATTTACAGTTTCGCAAATAATGAGTCGTCATAGGAAGGACTTGCGCGGGGCCCAAAAAGCGCTGGGCCATAGGCCATCGCCTATGCGTAAATCCCTCACTGACCACAGTACCACTTAACAATATTTCTACACTTTCATACACGTAGAAATAAAAATACAATTTTTCGGAAAGCTCGAAGAGCCGCATGCGGCTCGCGAGCCGAGGTTTGGCCACCCCTGGTACATTCGATTCGCATCGGTTTTTATAAAATCATCCACTGTGATGACATTATGAAAGGGTTCTGTTTGTTACGTCACAAACAATATCGTAGTGCATGTGTCGCAGTTAGGCAGTTGTTAGACCAGGCCCGTAACCAGCTTGGGACAGCTGGTGGAGCGAAGTTTTCCGAGAGGGGCCCAAATTTTCTAAACTATGTCCAGTACTTTCAAACTATGTCCAACACATTTTTTCCAGGGGGGGCGAAAGAAATTTAAGAGGGGGCGAAACCCCCCCTGGTTACGGGCCTGTGTCAGACTGGTAGTACAGCAGTAGCCTACGCAGTAGGACAGAGAACAATTGTTGTTTTATGTTGTGCTTACATCTATAGTTCTACGCATATTTGCGGATTGTGCATTATTTTATCGTGCATTTCAAGTAAAAAGTACTCAAACTTATTTTGACACATACTATCCTTGTATTAGTAACTGTTGGGCTAGGCCACGGGGTCTACAGAAAATTGTATATTTTAATTGGGGGTTAACGTGCAGAAAAGTTTGAGAACCACTGAAGTAAACAGTCTTCTCTCCTTGTACCATATCAGCAGTTAGGACACGCGCGTAGGTCTACACTGCTTGCAGTGGTTGTGCTGACAGGCCATTGTAAATAATGGCCTTCATGATCCCCATACGCTGATTTGGCCACATAAGCCCCATACCTGCACTGTTATCTCCGTTGTGATGGTTATCTGAAGCTTTTACATTATTCTTCTTTTTCATTTTCAACACATTGCGTTAACAGCGATAAGGCTAAAAGCAAACTGTTGGTTTCAGGTGTGTTTTGTTCTTTTTGACTCAGCTTCATTTGATGTCGCGCTATAAAATTAAGTGTCCAAAAAATCTATGCAAAAAAGCGTTGTGTTACATTTGCAGCGTAAATAATGAAGATAGCTTATCTAGTTTTTTTTACATCACTGATATGAGTCGAGGTAAGCAAGAAAAAAACACGTGATGCAATCCGAAATAAAGTTTTATTTCGTGCAATTTGAAAATGGGTACATGAACAGTATTGCGTCAGTTAACTATTTGAGTGACTTCGATATTGTGTGACAGCCAGGCCCGTAGCGACGGGGGCAGTTCCCCCCAAATATTTTTGTGCCCCCACAAATTGTGTTGTGCCCAGGAAAATTTGTTTTGAACATATAAGAAAAACAAAAATCTTGCCTCCCTAAAATGTATTTTGCTCCAGCAAATCTTAAAACCCAGCTACCGCCTGGTGGTTGCCACCTACCACTTCAGCAAAACGGTAAGTACAGTTGCTGGTTGCTGCGATGTCATATGTCATAATGACAAACTCCAGGTATTATTGTGGTCACTAAGGCAGACGAGATATGAATGATATAAGAAAAAAGTTGCACAAACGAAGCTTCCGGAATGAATTTTGCAAGCTGCAATAATTAATTATATGGGAAAAACTAATTATACTTGAAAAACCTATTCACTCAACACTTGCGTAAGAAGCTTTTAAAAAATACTTATTAATTAATCAAAATTTTTCCCATTGCCATAAAACTCTCCCCTTATAAATGCAATTTTTATTTGGTACCAAGGTATACCTGCCGTGACCACTGCCATATAATGAAATTCAACTGCATGTGCTGTTCTTGTTGCTTAATAAGTTGAATTGAAACACAATAAAACCATACCATATAGAAAACCAATTCAAGCAAAGAACACAGAAATTCGAAAATCGGGGAAAATGTGCTCGTAATTTTTCGTAATTGTTCAAAATGTTAATTCATACTGTAAGTAACTTAATTCCACGCCGAATGGCCGAATGGCAACTCAAAACCGTCGCCAGAAAGTCGTCAATAGGAAGGCTTTGCGTTTGGGCAGGGGGGCTTGATATTCAAATTTGACAAAATTCTACTGATTTATGTTTCAAATTTCAATTGGGGGCGCTTGGAGCTTTGTTTGGGAGGCCTAAGCCCACCAAAACCCCACGTGGCGACGGGGCTGTGGCAACTGCTGATATGAAATTACACATGGAACACATTTTTTCTGATGATAGTTTGCATACAGTAGCTTGAATTTATCAAAAGAATTACCTCACCATGTGCAGAACTATTTTTGGGAATTCCACGTGCTATTAGCAGAAGCCATTGCAAAGCTCACTACACGTACCATTTACTAATTAAAATTGTTTCTCCTATTTAATGAAATCAGTAATGCAATCAAGCAGACAAAACAAGCCAAACGTGTGGTGACATTTCTGTCGTTTAGACAACAGCGACAAAACAGCACTTTTTCTACATTACCGTTCAGATCAAATTGTGGTTGAGACAGCGACTTGAAAAAGTATGCTTGAAAAATGCTACTGCATGAATCGCATATGACAAATGAGCTTTAAAGTAAAAATAAACCTCCCAAAAGTTTTTAAAACAGATTGCAACAAATTATTGTTTGGAAAATTGTGCATGAAGAGAGCTTTCAATGAAATAACGTCAAAATCAACCAAACAACTGCTGCGGTTTATAAAGTGGAATGCAACAAGCTGAGATAAAGATTATTTGATCAGTGACCTCAGCATGAAAAAAGTTTTTTAGTATGATTTGAAAAAAATATAGATGAAAACAAGCGAAAAAGACACTAAAGCTTCTGTGGTCTGGCTGCAACACATAGTATTCGATCCCGCGGCCTCCATGATTGGTTCAGGAACCTCTTTTTCAAAAACTTGAAAGACGTCGTTGATGTCATTTTGGTCACATGATGTGTGTTTTTTTATATAACAAGATTTTCCAAAGCGTTGGAATATGATAATAAATACAATTATTGTAATGTTCATAGGCGTACGGGAAGGCATTTTACTGGGGGGGGGCGGAAAAATTTTGCCCTGAAAGTTACTTTTTTAGTTTAATCCGAATGGGGCCTGAAACCTCTTGTAAATCTGTTCTATGCAGTTCAATTCGTTTATAACGGCTTCGTCTGTAACGTCAGTTCGCCTATAACAGTGGTTCCCAAACTTTTTCATCTCGCGATCCCATTTGAAAATATGACATAAGCACTCGGCCCCAGCCATTAATTGCAACTCTAAAGGTGTTCGAATAACAACCGACAAGATAAAAAACAAATCATTTTACACGTTACGTTCAGTGTATTCACATTCATATGCATACCTAACAGCACCCATGCTAATGAGTGGGACGACTGAGCTTGCAATTGTGTAACTAGTCTTGAAATTCTTGGAGGCGTGTTGGTGAGAAATAATCTCATGTCATTCTCAACGTCCAGTCTATTTTTTCACTTTTGTTTTACTGTAATGTTGACAGGGGGTGAAAGTCCAGCCTCGCAGACCGGGGTGGATATTAGAATTTAGGGGACTGAGGCAAACTCTTAGAAAGGTGCCCCAAAATAGTTGTTGAGGAGACCCCTTTGGCATATGGCACGGCGTCCTAGAGATAGTGTGGCTCCTCTGCCCACGAAGCTCAGCAGGTTGGATGCCTGCGAGGATTGGAAATTTGTCCGCTGGTGTAGGACTCAGGCATCCAGTCACAATTCGCAAGGCGTCGTTGATGGTGGGGTCAATAAGGCGGGTATAAGCACTGCGGCACCAAACAGGCGCGCAGTACTCTGCAGTCGAATGGACCAGGGCTAGGGTGGCTGTTCGCAACGTTGTTGCTCCAGCACCCCAGCCAGAGCCAGCAAGCCGCCTCAGGAGTTCGACGCGTGATGTTAGCTTCTTGCGAAGTGACTCAAGGTCAGTGGCGATTCTAGAAGAAAAAAAGTGGGAGGGCCACTGCGGGGCCAAGGAAAAATTCTGGGGGCAACATAAATGTCTATCTTGCAAGGTGATTTTTCGCTGTTTTGAAAATTAAGTTGCGATGATTAACCATATCAAACCCAACATAGGCTTGTGAACATCGTTAAATACAGTATGAACTGGCGTTATTATTCACTAGAGAGACACCTGAACGCCACTGTAGATGCAATCACACGTGTACTGCTATGTCGAATATTCTGTGCTGACCATGCAACTTCCACAGCACTTGTCAAACGAAACACCATTTTCCGTACACAGTTGTGCCGACCCCACGTGAACGAAAACAGCTGCACGAAAGTGAATGCAATTCACAAGAAAACGAAATGTTTCCACGAATTCCATCTTGATACAGAGACAAGTTGGGTGTTGATAGCGAACTAATTTCGTCAAAATATTCTTACTACAAAGCAAACTAAAAAAAATAAACCATCTTCCAACGGATTGGTGATTACTGACTAATCAGTTTTTGTGTAAGCTTATGGACATTTTGTGAGGGTGGTGCAACCATAACAATGTTATGTAACCACTATTACAAGTGTTATGCCTGCACGCAGCGTGGATAGGGTGTGAGGACTACTCAATGCCCTATGCAGTTACAAGGCCGGCGCAACCTATTCGTCCGGTACGGCCATTGCCGTACCGGTTTTCTGACCCAGCAATATTTTTCAACTTTAAGAAACTTGCCCGCAAAACTGTTGATAAAAATCGCAAAGTCGTAAATGACTGCTCTTGACTGTTCCGCCAATTCACTGCCCACTGAAGTTAAATTAATCGATCATGCATCGATGTTGGATAGTGGATAATGGATAGGAGAGCGCATACATATGTCCACGTGAGATCACAATTCAATCTGTTCCGCAATACGCAGGAAAAATGTCATTGTGGAGCACATGTGCTTGATCGAAAGTTCGGAGTTGTCTGGATTACTGGATACTGAACGCAATCAACTCCAGGCAACACGATGACAACAAAAGTCGCACGACAACAAAAATTTGACAAAAGAAAACGATCATTTCAAGCAACTTGGTTTGATCGCTGCAAGTGGCCTCATAATGATGCGGGATATGATTCTGCAATTGCATTCTGTTTTGCATGTTGTAAAGCAGCCAAAGGTGGGAAGGTTAGGGCAAGCTTTCGCGAAATGCAGAAGAAAAATTTTCTATTTGATCAACCTAGTTATCGTATATGTAGAAATGTGCAGGATGCATATCAAGATCAGCTAGAAACAGTCCTGGAAATCTATAAAGACGATTTCTTGAAGCTTGGACTAGAAGTACTTCTGAAACCACTCTGCAAAGATGTTTGCAACGAGTTGGCTCCTAATTTCTCTGTTCATGATGCAATAAAAATTTTGTCGAAACTGTCAGTCTCTGAGACTGAGAGTATTGCATTTTCCGGTGTCTGGAAAGTTTTGGATCAAATTTTGGTTTTATCTGCCATGAATGTCTCATTTAGAGAGGTCTTTTTCTGCACTAAAGCGGATGAAAACTTACTTACGTACAAACATGACCCAAGGACGATTGAACGATTTGATGATTTTACATGTTCACAAAGAACGAGTTAACAGACTGGATTTGGACAAAATTGCTGAAGATTAGGTTTGTGGTGGAGAGAACACACTGAGAAAATTTGGTTCATTTTTGCGAGTGGCATGAGAATTTTGTCGGTTCGTGACATTGCTTAAAACTTACTGGTAGACACGTTTTTATCTTTATGTCTGTTGACTCAATGGCGAAGAGTTAAAGCAACAACTCCATGATGTGCATTGCTGGCAATGGTTTTTTAATTTGCAGAATTGGTGGTGTAGAATAGTCAAGAGCAATGTTTCTCCTTTTTGTTTGGAACTGCGAGGAAAGAACCAATTGTTTGGAACTGCGAGGAAAGAACTAGCTTTTAAGCAGTAAACTTTTACTTTATAAAATTTTCAGTTCAGGTTGGATTTAAGATTTAGATTAGACCCACAACTGTGGAAGAAAGTGTTTACGGAGATCGCTTACTTTGAATGCCTGAAAAAGATCATCTTTTCTAGAGAGTACAGAATCGCAAAAGAACCGCTTGCTTTGGGGTGCAATAGTTCCATGAATCCATGATATCAGCTGACCTTGGCCGTACCACCGAAAAAGAGCTAGCGCCGGCCTTAGTTAACAGCAGCAATTTTTCTGCACAAGTTGCACCTATAGTAGCATAGCAGCGCCGCAGATGGGAGTGGATAGGCGTTTAGGGCGCGTACCTGATAGTGTTGCATGCTGGCCGAGCAAACCGTGCACTTTACAACGCTCGAGTTGAGTCAATCACCGACAATAGCAAGATGTAACAACAGGCTTAAAACTTATTTTGCAGTATATTCTCAACATAGTCGTTCATTTTAAGATTCGCTCTTAATTTTCCTCTGACTGATCCTCAAAAGCTGACACTTTTCAAACCTGCATTCATTTATGACTGTCTTGCCATAAGCGAAACACGCACTAACTCTAAACCTAAACAGATTCAGACAAACAGACAATGAGCAATATAATTCTCGCACAGTCTACGTTAGAATTTTATTATATCATTATCAACTCAATGTAACTTTAATCCTTCGATTGTCATCTCGACTGTCGAAATCATCAAGGAAATCATCTCAATCTGTTTTTTCAGCTCGTACCCTTTCAAGTGTTACAGGCAAGTTTGCCTGTAACAACTTATTGCTGAACAGAAAACAAACTTACTGAAATATCTTCAAGCCTGAGACAGCCAGGACAAATTCAAAAAGATTATAGCCAATCAAAACTGATTATTAAGTCAGCTGACCTGACTGAAAACGGCTATCCTAGGACACTAACCTCAAGCCACCTCAGTGACAACGTCATTAAAACGTCAGCAGAAGTCACAAGACAAGCAGCAGAAATCACATGAAGCTGATCACGACTAGGAAACGATGACGGAATAGAAGGGGAAACCCCAAGCACCGACGACGACCTGAAGGTGCTGGAAGTATATAAAATGAGCCAATCACCAGACGATTCAACAAACAATAGCCAATTAGAACACCTGAAATAAGGGGGCGTTCACAAGTCACAAGACGATTTACGGGTATAAATACCGTCTCAACTGGACTGAAATTCAATTAGAGATTCTTCTCTCTCCGCCTTTGTCCACTGGGCAAGGTTAAGTTGTTGCCTCGAATGTCGGCAACAATCAGGAAAGAGATTCTTCTCTTTCCGCCTTTGTCCAGTGGGCAAGGTTAAGTTGTTGCCTCGAATGTCGGCAATAATCAGGAAAGAGAAACTGGCTTATTCCGCCTTTAGGCCCGTGGCCAAGGTTAAGTTATTGTCCCGCATATTTTCCGGCAATAATCAGGAATATAAACTGGCTTGTCCGAGTTAATCTCTGTCAAACCAAACGGTAAAACTTGGCTTGTCCGGGTTAATCCCTGCCAGTTTGAAATACAGAAAGTGGCTTGTCCGAGCAAGGTTCTGTCAGTTTGAAGTAAGAACGTTGTACTGTACTAGCGTAGCCTTGTCATGCTAGTTGTTCAGGCTTGAACCGTACTCGTGAGTGACTTCCATTCTTGCTTTACTGAAATACTGTTGGATCAGCCCAGTCGATTGAAACGACCTCTGACTAAAAACCGCAACTTTCGAAATTCTGCTTAATGATAAATTTCAGCCTTAATTCCAACCGTATTTACCTTGCAAATCGAGACGCAAGTTAACAATACCGAAGCGTGAATGTGACAAAATCAGTCTAGCAATTACAGGTCAAATGTGTAGATACATCCTCAATTGCAGCCATAATAGTGTCTTACCTCTTCTCGAGTGAGTTAAGTAACAACACTTATATTTGAATATTGAAGTAAGCTTTACTAGTAAAGGTTACTAGGGTATAATTTAATTTATTTGTTTATAGCAGACACGAAGTCCATAGTATGAACACACACACTCTGCAGAACGCAGGTTGATAAAAACAGACAATACAGAACGTAGTACAAGACATTGAAGCCGGCGAAATCACAGGGTTACAGACACTTTTTGCAACTGCATTAAGACAGAACCATAGAGTTACAGACACATTCTTAACACTATTGTTAGCTAACATGTAACACTTGTTACAGCACTACTGCGGAGTAGGGCACTAATTCCTAACTTGGTCTAGTCTAGGTAAAATGTGAAAGCGTTGTGGCTTGACACGCCATCGATCAAACGGACACTGCAAAGTATAAAAGTTTCAGTCATATGTTAATAAGTAAATAGCTTGAAGAAGGGAACTAATTCGAAAAAATTATAGATCCCTTTATCGCGAATATTAAAGAACAGAATTAATAGAAAATTATGTGAGCTTTGTAACATGTCGAGAAGTGCTTGAATATCTTGATACATTGAACATTGGTGAGTACCAGTTTGTGTTATTTTTGAATATATTTATTGTGATGAATAAAAGCTATAAAAAATCAAAAATTATATGCTTCACGGGTGTGTATATTTTATAGTATGAACCGTTGAGAAATAATTAATATTCGAGCAATCATTGGGGGCTGTTAACCAGACATAGCTTCTGCGAGAACGGTCCTTGATTCAGTAATGAGAACCCATGCATAAATGATAACTACTGGATCAAAAGCACATTGTTATGTCACCCTTAGGGGTCGCATCTTGTGTCTTACACAAGTGAAAGTAGATCAATGTTTCCCAACCTTTCACTGGTCATGGATTTTCTGGGAAATGTTTTCACTACTTTCATTTTTGAAAAACTTCTCTCGCATGAAGCGCTGGTGACGGGAAAAGTTACAGCTACCACTAACAACCAAACGCAGCTTTTTAAGTAGCTATAAATGAAAAAAATTGTTCGAGCGATATAGGCAGCTACGACTCCTTCCGAAGCAAATTCTTTGCCAAAATTATTTCATGTTTCAAATCCTTTTCACTAAATGAATATGATTTGCGAATTCTTTCAAATGTTTTATTGATAAAAATATTTGACCTCCTGGGCAAAGAGCTGAAATGCGCAAAAGAATTGCTTCTAAATCATTACAGAAAATCCGTACAAAATTCTACGAAGTTGCAGGATATCCGTGGGTAGAGTTAAAACTGTAGTCACGAACCACTTACGCAAGATGCTTCGAAGTCATATGCACAAGGCAGAAGAACGCAATACTGCAGCCAGCATAAATACGGATAAATCAAATGAAACCAATTCTCAATGCTCTCACAAACCTTTTGCTACTGGAACAAGCAACAATCTGCTGACAGTATCCAGTTCCATCTCACCCTGAAATGCATGAAAGATCAATCTTCCCATTTTTGCGACTGTTTCTTACTTTCGAAATGAATTTTTCACCGCCACAACCGCAGTCTGACTAACTTTCACGCAGGTTCCGAGGAACTACAGTACTGATGTGTATCGTCATAAACAACTCCAGTTACCCGACCGTCGAAACAACACACCTGGCTCATCATGCATTTGGGAAATATTGAATGCAGGCTAGAGGGTTTCTAAATCATATCGTCTAAAATATTGCTGGCCGAAAGTTATCTACTCTATATGTCAACCAAACGAATTGAACGGGAAATTAAGAAAAAAGGTGGAGGGGGCCAAGCAAAACACTGGGGCGGCCATGGCCCACCCAGGTCCCCCCTTAGAATCGCCACTGCTCAAGGTGTCGGCGGTACGTGAGCGACGTGTCCAACGTTACTCCGAGGTATTTGGGCTCGGAGCAGAAGGGCAGGGTTTCGTTGTTGAAGTTGACTTTCAGCTCACGTTTGGCTTCCTTGTTGTTGAGATGGAAGACTGCCG
>Ga0210059_1011639_pt1 | contig 13420 bp, 10 predicted proteins | sample Ectturendosymbi2_FD_188042 | JGI IMG/M metagenome (GOLD analysis project Ga0210059, IMG submission 188042) | Ecteinascidia turbinata endosymbiont from Florida, USA - Sample 2 (SPAdes) (version 2) | ecosystem: Host-associated > Tunicates > Ascidians > Unclassified | place: Key West, Florida...
GCCCGGTTCTGCTGCATGTTTAGTGCACGTCCTTCTCGCTGCTGCTTAGCATTTTTTGCATGAGAGCCCCAGCCTTTGGTTTTGCTGGTTGTTTTTATCGAGTGTTGTTTTTTAGGTGTATCCGTTTTTGGCTTTAGGTTTAGCCATCGCTGCTTTACAATAAGCGCATTCCATTGGGCTGGGCTGCAAATTATACGCAATAAACCCACAGCTGCATAAACTTCGTCAAGAGACAAAGATATTGGTTATATCACCAATTCTTGCAGAAAGAAGAACGCTGTAGTCGTCGAACTATTGCGTGCATCGCAAGCCTTTTGGCTTGACCAGGCTCAAATAATTTTCGCTCTGGAGCAAAAAATTTATTCGGGCATTACAGGTTTATAAATTTGATTAGTTGCAAGTGGGGAGGTCGAAACATAGCGTTGGACACATTGCCAGAAGGAATGACACGGTTATGACGGCAGAGCCGTGGTGATAGATGACGACTATCGGCTTCAGATGTCTGCACGTCGGTCTGGTTAAGATAGCTCGTGATGTTGGCCATGCCTAATTCCCGATGGCATTTTCTACGTCACAGCGACAGTGATATAGCTGCCGTCCAACGGAGTGAATTAAAATTGAGACCCGACTATCCGGAGAGATTTCCGTCTTCTCCAGATCGTTCTATGTTCTGAGGTGGCGGATAAAGACCAGCCGCAATTGTGGTATCGATTCGTTGGTTTGTGTAATGAAGCTTTGCCTCGAGGCGGCTACAGCTATGCAGGGTTCGGTAAAACACTTCAAAGGCTGTTAAGGTTATATTTGTTAAACTCTGAATGACACTCATAGCTTAAAACAATACTTTAGTATTTGAGCGGGCAGTTTTTTGTTGGCTTGCTGTTTGTACTTGCAAGAAGTTACTGAAGATTGAAAAAGTCGCTTTGAGGAACGGCTTCACTGATGCTTATCTACAAATGCAGGGAGCGAGAATGGCGATTTGTATGTTGCGTTTCTTTCAGGTTTGCAGCGTGAAAGTCAGACATGAGATCAAATTGGAAGAGACGCGAAGAATATTTGTCTTTGGCATGTGTTTGCATAAAAGCTAAGCTTGCTGCATCGATCGAAACTGGAAAAACGCCCATCAAACGTTTTTTCCCTTAGAGGCAATGAACGCAAAATTCATTTTACTTGGCTATTTTTTCCTTTATTTAAAATCCACTTGCAATTTTCGAGGTAAATTTTGATGAGGAAACGAAATCCTAATCCGCTGCGTCACAAAATGGTGACTGGCCAGTCGGACGTTTTATTGCTTCTCTTATACCTTGCTGATAAGGATAGGAAATCAACAAAAGTGGGAAAAGATTTTCAGACTTCGAGTTTAATTCCAGAATACCGTTGTGAAGTTACATTCTGTCAACAACATAATTACTGTCATAATGCATGAACAAATAAACGATCAATGATATGAACTCGGCCAAACAAACATTGCAGCTGTTGAGTCGCCTTAAAAGACGTTTTGCTTACCTACAGTTTGAAAGATCGGTCTATAAGCCAGCCTTCTACATTTCAGTTTCTGTGTTTTATTTATGAGCCAGCGTTCCACGTTTTTTAGGCTGATGTACTGGCATAAAACCTGCCAAATATCGCGAAGCATGTGGCCGTTTGTAGCTGCAGTGTACTGCAGCGAGCATGTGTTTACCGAACCTGTGATTAATTTAGTCCGTGTTTTTTTACTCCCTAAACAACCGCAAAATTATCTGGGTTAAGGTACGTGGATTGCAATGTGGTGTTACTCGTCGAGGCAAGAACATGAAATCGGCCACTTCGCTGGGAGATGAAGTTACTTTCAGCGCGTTGACATAAATTAAACATGACCGCTTCAGCAAAAGGACGTGAGTAAAACTGTGGCCAACACACTTTTAACCTTTCCACAAAAATCAGTTTTAAAACGTTGAAAACAAGTTAAAGTTTGTAGTGTTGAGCATGTAAGTCTTGTGAAACGAAAACGCTTGCAATTTAGTAGACGCGAGGCAATGCAGAGAAGGCAATCGTTTTATTAGATAGTGTTTTTTAAAGATTAGATGTTTTGTCTAAGAGTAATCGCATTCCATTATCTCGATCATTTTTGGCCACCGTTTGCAGCATTTCATTGAAAAAGCTCTTTGTTGCTGCTTCTTACGAATATTTGTGAAATGTTACCTTTGTCCAAAAAAAAGTACGATATGTTGAAGGTTTGATGTCCGAAAGCAACAATGCATATTTGCATAACTAGTTTTTTGCTTCAGTATAGAAATTGTGTAAGCAAGAATGAGTTAGGGATATAGGGGTACGGGAAGGCGTTGTACTGGGGGGGCGAAAAAAAGTTGGCCTGAAAATAACAATTTGCCCTAAAAATAAACAATTTGCCCTGAAACTAACTTTTTTAGTTTGATCCAAATTGGTCATGAAACCTCTTGAAAATCTGTTCCATATAGTTGAATTCGTTTATAACGGCTTCGTATGTAACATCAATTCGCCTATAACGTTACATTTTGTTCGGGCTCGATGGCATTTTCTATATGCCTTTCAATTCGCTTATAACTTCAATTCCGCAATAACGTTCTTTATACAATCCCCTAGAGGTGCCGTTATAGGCCAATTCTGTAGTTACCTTGCTTGTTAACTCAAAGGGGTGAAGTTCCTTGCGTGTTGTGTTCTCCCTGACAAGAAACTTTACGGTAATTGCCTTCACTGCCTGAATATACTGCATTGAAACATTTTTCACCTTCCCTGAGAAACAGAGTTGCCGTGAAATTTTCTACTGTATTGAATATATTTTTTACCAATCAGGATTTTTGAGCAACTTGAGATTGCCCTGAAAAACAGAGTTTGTCCTGAATATTTTTACTGTGTTGAGTATATATTTTTTATCATTCAGGATTTTTGAGCAACTTGCGCTTGCCCTGAAAAACAGAGTTTCCCCGAAATTTTTCACTGTATTGAGTACGCTCTTACATTCAGGATTTTGGAGCAACTTGCGCTTGCCCTGAAAACAGAGTTTGCCCTAAATATTTTCACTGCATTGAATATATATTTTTTATCATTCAGGATTTTTGAGCAACTTGCGCTTGCCCTGAAAACAGAGCTTGCCTGCATTTTCACTGCATCAGGTTTTTTTTAAGGAAAATGTTAGGTACCCGGTATGGATCTGTAGGGACTCGATTTCTCTGATTCTAGGGACCCGATGATAATTTTCTCTGATTCATGGGACCCGAATCGGATCCCTAAAACGCCTTAAAAACCCTGCTGTATTGAATATATATTTTTTATCATTCAGGAATTTTGAGCAACTTGCACATGCCCTGCAGACAGAGTTTGCCCTGAATTCACTGTATTGAATATATATTTTTTATCATTCAAGATTTCTGAACAACTTGCGCTTGCCCGGAAAACAGAGTTTACCCTGAAATTTTTGAAGACCGGGGGGCGGCCGCCTTCCCCGACCTCCCGCCTCGTACGCTTATGAATATCATAGCATACACTCTGTTTGGCAAAGCCTTTCAGCGTGTTACCAACAAAGAGGGACCCATTAGGGAACCACTGATTTTAAAACTTGGGTGCATTACTTCAAAAAGAGGATCAGAAGCGTGATGTAGATCAAAGAACTGGTTTAAGATTTTTTGTGTTTCACACGATAGCGATATAATTTATAAAATAATGACAGACGCCCTGTGGAAATATACGTAATAGAAAACTCAGTGTCCAACGTGACACCATTTGCAACCGTTATTTTTCCGAAATGTTGTTTCATGGGCACGGAGATTCGTTTACATTTTTATGTGCCGGATATTGCGTCACAAACAGGCGTCTTCAACAATGCGCAATCGTTTCTGCAAAAAAGACTTAAATTATTTTTGTTGAAAACTTTTTGTTTTGGCAAGGACTATCGAATAGAAACGCACGATTCACTCGAGATGTAAGCCTGAAACAAGCTTTTAACGATTTTTCATATTATTCATTGTTGTGCTGGTGCTGCCTCACAATTGAGAACGAAATGGTGTTGGAGAAAAGCGTTATGTCAAAACCCGAGCGCAGAAAAAAGCGCTTCATATTTCAGGTTGCTCGATTCGATATTTCGTTTTGAAGTCTGACATTATAGTGCAGTTTAGAATATGTCCAGGCTTATTCCCGGCATTTTCATTGTCATGAAAAATATCAGATGGAGCATTTTATCATCGCCTGTGGCTAAACTTTCATGGTGTGAAGACTGCGAACCTCGGACATTCAGGAATTAATTTCGCAATTTCTTGCATTGTCAATCTAAGGTTCAAACCAAGTGGAATCCATTTTTCCTCCTTCGTAGCCAAAACACCCCCGTTTTAGCCTCTTATCGTCGCTAAATTCGTTTGCCAGCCACCAGTTGGAACCACAAGCACTTGCCGACAGATGTCGTGACGTCTACCAGTTAGTTAGACGTGAGCGGTCGATTGAGAATTCGAATCTAATTGCTCGATTTAGTTAAACGACGTCGGCTGTAAAAGAAAGCGATCGATACACTTTCACGCAGTCCCCTACGTTTCAGTGCGACGTGCACAGCGCGTTACGCAAACACGCAACATCGGTATTTGCGCGGCAGCGGGCCAGAAGACGACGTGTGCGCGGCTTACGCAACAGACGCGAGCAGAACAAAGGCTGCCATCGCAAAAATTGGAAGTAATTTTATGAAACGTGTCTTCTTTTTCAGAAGCAGTAGTGGCCATTTTAGCGTTCGACACCGCCAACGCCTTTTAACAGTTTTGCTTCCAGCTTCGCAGCGCTTGTTTTGGGCAAAGCCGTTAGTTAAACTGTTGAAAGTTCACAAATAATTTGGCAGCATCCTTCGCTCTCCTGTAATACATACTCTCACCGAATGAGGTAAAAATCGTACCGAAGTAGTCTTGTACTTGAAAACAAGTGGTCAGGTCTTGAGACAAGCTTCACCCGACTTAGTGGTTTCCCAGAAACACTAGGACCATCGGCGGCTCTCCAAGTGACAGCAACATATTGACGGCAATGTTGGTTTAAGTGAATTTTCCCATAAAAAATTGCAATTGTCTTGACTTTGGACTGCGGCGAACCATCTTCTTTTCGCAGCAATGCCTGTCCTCACCTCATTTTAAATAAATTTAAAAATGTATATCTGAATAAGACAAGCCAACACGGTCACATAAAAGTCTTCAAAAAGATTATATACAATTCTACCTGGACTAGTTCGAAGTAAAAACTAAGTAGGTAAAGAAAATGTTCAAAGATCAATATCTTTCAAAAATAACATTTCAAAACTTTTATAAATTTATTTCCGTATCTTAAAACATCTTTACTGTCACTAAAAGCGCAACTTCATGTCGAATGCAAAACGTCCTAGAAACGTTTTCATTTAATATGAACTAAAAATATGTCGAGGCAATCCAGAGATTTGAAATAATGGAAGTAGCATTTATTGCTTTTTTTCACAACATCTATTTTGTTTCCTGTTGCTACGTGGGATATTGACGTGCTTATGATATTATTTGATTTTTAGCTTCTTTTCCCGTGTCTGAAACGGCGTTCAAGCAAACAAACCCAAAACATATCAGGCTTATTAGTCGGAATTCGTTTTACTTTGTGTTGGTTGAAACCCCACAGGACAAGTAAATAATATTATATATCTTGTTTCAAGGATAGAATTCTCATAATACATTTAAAATTGCAAGACGTGTGCTCAGAGTTTACCATTTACAGATTCCGAGGCCCAAGTACGATCTCCCCAGAGGAAAGAAGATATTCTTTGGATGCAGTTCAATCAGCAATAACTACTTAAGTGAACCACATAGGGTTAGAAAAATTCCTGCTGGAGAAATTTGACACTAGGAACCATGTTTTGCGCTTAATAATAATAGGAAGAACAATAAGAACGTAATAAGATTTTCATATGTTTTACGCTTTCGATCAAACTGCAGTGCACAGGCAACATCTGTATACATGTCCAACTTGATGATAAAACCCCTTGATAGTCGCAGACGCGTTCGGTAAATCGATATGCAAACGGCGTGGGTATTGATTTCAGTGGCGTGGCTCTGATGATGTATGTGATGCTCACAAAAAAGCGATAAACACTTAAGGTATTTCTTGCTTTGCAGCTAACAGCGAACAACCAAAACATTTTTTACCGAAACCCTGCACTGAGAAGCTTCATGATGAAGTGTTGTGGTGTTCAAACAGACCACATGGCCCACGCGGCCGAGATAGGTGAAAATGATATGCTGCATTTAGTTATAATGTATCACATGCTTCACGTATTGGAACGTGTTTAAAACGTTTGGACTGGTGGTTCTACTGAAAGTGAAGGTGGTGCATATGAGCAATACATCACTCTTTTGCTCCAAACTGACTTTTCCTGCCTTGTTTACCAAAGCAGTGAGCACCGTTTTTCACAGATGACATTTAAACTGGTCGTAAATTGAACCATTACGGTATAGCGAATGTATGCTATAAGCTCAAAGCGAAGCAGTTTATGCAGTTCAAGAAACAAAATAATTCAGTGCATTGTCACGCAAATACTAAACTATCTAAAATAGTGTTTCCCAAAGTGAGCAATACCACGCCCGTAGCCACAGGGGGAATTCGCGGGCAGTGCACTGCCTTCCCAAATATTTTTTGCCCCCCGAATTGTGTTGTGCCCATAAATATGTGTTTTAAACATATTATGATAACAAAAATCTTGCCCCCTGGAAAATGTATTTTGCCACCCCCCAACTTAAAACCTGGTTAAGGGCCTGAGCAGTACTTTTAGTACTTTGGGCGGTGTATAGATCTAAAAGGTGACGGTGAGGCAAAAAGGGGCGGTATTGGAGGCATTTGATGCAGCAATTTTGGTAATAAGATTGCGCCAATCTCTACCTTGCCTTACAGAGTGAAACGGACAGACGTCTCCAACGGTGTGACATTTGCGACGCAACATTTCCTCCCACGCTGGGAGAGCAAAACCGTATGTTCCGCTGTGTTGATGACCTCCATCAATACTGGAGGTTTTAGTGCCGCAATTTTTATATTAAGACGTAGATGCGGAGCGCAAGTCCAGACGAGGAGCAGTTGACAGTAGTTGTTCGTTTTTTTTGACGGAAGCTACATGTTTTATCTCACTGATCATTTTTTTCACAGAGAAACACATTCCACCTCCTATCATTCTTGCTTGTGGAATAGATGGAGCACCTTCGATTGGCCATCGTGGCTTCACCACTTCCTTAAAAAATGCTATACCTGGTGTGGTTACGGTGCACTATGCAATCCACAGGCAGCTTCTGGTAGCAAAAAAAAAACTACGTGGTCGACTGCAAAAATCCATGGGCACAGTTATCGCAGCGGTTTATAAGATCAAGGCACATGCTCTCATTTCTAGAGTGTTTCGACAGCTTTACATTGACATTGATTAAGAGTTTGAATGTTTATTGCTGCACACAGAAATTAAATGGAGGTTGTCAAAGAGAAACGTTCCTGAAACATTTCTATTTCTATTCACTGTTTGACATAGTAACAGAATTTTTGCAAGATTGTAATTCTGCGCTCTGTGATGAAGTAAAAAACACCAAAGGTCGCATTGCTTATTCGTGAGATTGATTCACAAAGTTAAATGAAGGCAGTTTGCAGTTGCAAGGAAATGATATAAACCTTCCCAAAGTCAAATCAACTCTCTCCGCCTTTCCTGTCGAAATAGCAGTTATTCAGACGATACTCAATCCGTCATGAACTCCACTAGTTTCCAAGTCTCTCTGATTTGAAGTAGGAGAAGAGCACATCAGATGACGACCTTCACGAATATTGTGCACACCTGGATGATTTGCAAATAGACGGGTTTGAGAGATTTCAGGATGGTCTATTGCATAAAATACCAGACTGAGTGATCAATTTCTTATTAGCTTTCAACAGTGAGGAAACAGGAGTGCCAGAGGAAGAATTAGATTCGATCCAAAATGAGCTGAGACATCGAGCTGAGACCAAAGTACAGAAAATAATAAGATTTTTGGTAACAAAAATATCTGACTGCTATCCTGTTATATGTCAACCAAAAGCTTATTGAACGTGGGGACTACTTAAAGAGTTCCATCCTGATGTAAGGGAACTGATATCCCTGAACCAAGCGCATCCATCCCATTAACACCAATTGTAAAAACAACATAAAATAGTTTGCTAAATTAGATTTCATTTGTGAAATACGTCTATCTGCTTGGTCTAGTTGTTTTCAATTTAAGGCACAAAAAAGTGCGTGATCGAATGTGTGTATCAGCGGAGAGAGTGAAGCTAGGTACCCACCTGGAAGCAAAAAGGGGTGTCACTCACAAAGGTTGTGAAACTGATCTAAAGTATGACTTGACACATCTTGGTGATTCAGACAAGAATTCAGATTAGGCATATGACTTGTGTTTACAGCGTCGTCCACCGTCAGCAATAGTCCATGCGCGAACGCCTGGCAAAAACCTTGAGCTAGGTTATGATGGTGTCGGGTGTCGATCAAGCGAAAGCTATAACCGCTTCACAAACTGCAAGGTACAGTATAGTACAATATGCGAGTCAGCTGCATTTTTTTCGGTTGTCTCGCATGTGACAGACTGGCTATCGTGCAAAAGTTCTGTGATACAACAAACGCAAGAGCAAACATTGATTGCGACCTTATGTTTGGCAAGTACGGTTTGTATAAGCACAGATTAGTCACAGAACCTGACAGTTTAAAAAAGTGCTTGAAGCACCGATTTAAGCAAGGTTAAAAAAAGTTGAAAAACAGATGAAAAGTTAGACTTTATTTTCTGTAAAAAAACTTTTTCCAGTGAACTAAAAAGAACAGCATGAACCGTGCTCTGGTAATCACGGGTCACGTGATCATGGGCCTCGCAGAACTGGACGTTTTCCTTTTTGAATTTCATACTATTAGGAATACGTTAGAAATCCAGTGGCGATTCTAGGTTTACAAAAGTGGTGGCCACTGCAGGGCGAAGGAATAACCAGGGGGGCCAACATAAATGTCTATCCTGCATGGACATTTTCCGTTGTTTTGAAGAAAATATTGCTATCATTAAGCCTAGCAAACCCAACATAGGCTTGTGAATTAAATATGGCGACTAGCGTTATTATTCACGAGAGATACTTAAATGTCACTACCACACTTGTGCGATTGCACACTTGTTCTGTACTGCTATGTCGAATATTCTGTGCTAACTATGCATTATGCAACTTCCACAGCACTACACATGTAAAACAAACACCACTTTCTTTACACGATTGTGCCGGCCCCACATGAACAAAACAGCTGCACGAACATGAAAACAATTCACATGAAAGCAAAGTGGTTTCAACCACAAACTCCATCCTGACACAGAGTTAAGTAGGCTTTTGATATAGCCAACTAGTTTCCGTTTTTTGGTAGCATACGCACACGTTGTAATTGTGTGGTAACCATGACAATGTTATGCAAGTACTATCACGAATGTAATACCCACCTGCAGCGTGGATAGGGTAAGGACTAGTAGTCAATGCTGTATGCACTTACCAACAGCAAGGTTTCGGTACTAGTGGCACCTAAATAAGCTGTGCCGCAGATGTGGGTGCATCGTCGTTTAAAACCGTACCTGAGAGCAAGATGTAAACAGGGACGGATCCAGCCAGTAAGGTTGCGGGGTGGGGCGATTTCAGTAATATTTGTTAGTCAAATGTCATAACGGTTTCGCTACTGTAAAAGAGATGAAGTATACCTCACAAAACTCCTGTGACAAAACAATGGACAACAAAATGGCCTTACAGCGCGAATACTGTTTTCCGCATTGTACAAAATCACGGCGAATGAAGTTACTTTCGTAGGTTTTAGGGGGGCGATCGCTCTCCCCCAGATCCGCTCCTGGATGTAACACCAAGGATAAATCCAGAAAAAGACGTTCATTTTAATATTCACACTAAACGTTTCTCTGACTAATCCTCAAAAGCTGACTTTTGAACCCTGCGATTATAATTTATGACTGTCTTGTTATAAGCGAAACACGCACTACTGTACCTCAAATAAAACAAAAAAAGGATTCAGACACATAGACAATGAGCAATACGATCCTCACACAAATCCCTGCACAGTCTTCATCAGAATTTCATATCAACATCAACTCAATGTAAATTAATCCTTAGATGTCCAGTGTCAAATTCATCAGCGAAATCATCTAAATCTATTTTTTTCAGTTCGCACCCTTGCAATTGAAAGTAGAGCGATGCTACTCAATCTTGCACTGGTCATGGAAATTCTAAGAAATGTCTTCACTAAATTCATTTTTGAAAAACTTCTTTTGCCTGAAGCGCTGGTGATGGGAAGAGTTACAGCAATTAGCAACAACTTGCATGAACAATCAAACGCAACTTTGTAAGGAGCTATAAATGAAAGAAATTGTTGGAGCGATGCAGGCAGCTGTCATTACTTCCGAAGCAAATTCTTTGCCAGAGGTATTTCATGTTTCAAATCATTTTCATTAATGGAATATGCATTTGCAAGTTCTTTCAAATGTTCTTCTGATAAAAATGTTTGACTTCTGCTCCGAGGCAAAGAGCTGAAATAAGCCACCCCTTAGAATCGCCACTGTAGAAATCAGTTCTTTCATGACTTTTTTAATTTCAAGCACGAGTTTTTTCATTAGGTAACCATGGGATGTTAACACACCCAAATGGGTCGTTTAAAACCCAAACCCGTAGCAGGTTTTAAGGTTTGGAGGGGCAAAATACATTTTTAAGAGGGCAAGATTTTTGTTTCTATATTATGTGTTGAAAAAACAAATTTTTCTGGTTAAAACAAAATTTTGCGGGGAACAAAATAAATTTAGGGGGCACTGCCGCCGAATGCCCCCGTGGCTATAAGCGTGTTAAGACCGATGGTTATTTGACGTGGTTCTCGGCCATGGTCCATTTCCACATATAGTTTCCATGTGTGCTTTCCCGCTTGGGTGCCTGTAACTCACTGTTTACCTGGAAATGTTTCTCGCTTAAAAAATCAAATGAGTAAAAACCGTTGCGTGGAAGTCAAAGATATGTTTGACCGGACCTTGGAGAGGTCACGTGTCCCAAAAAACGTAATCTAATTTTGGATTCCGTCAGACCCGTAGTTACCTGGCGCGTTACGGTCATAAAAGACCACCTGAGCAGGGTTTTGTCGCAAAATTTGAAAAATGTTTTTTTTCGCAAATTTGGAAAACGTTTCTTTGAAATACAATACCGACAGTGAAATAGAGCTCATGGATCAGATTCGTATTCTTTTTATTCCAGATATCAGCCACAGACCTCCTAACCAATGCGAAGAGGGGAACGTCTACACGTTTAACAGCGTTAAGCAGGGGTACTTAATGAGTTCCCAGTGAGAAATGTGGGTGTTCTCAGAAAGAATACCAAAGTGTTTTTTCTTTTAACCCCCAGACGCACAAACAAGAACGACCACCACTTTAACTAATGACATAACCGCAGACGACGGGTCCCCAAGCCAATATCTTGAGGAATAGGGGCCCGCGGAGTGGAAAGGTTAAGAAGCACTGGTATAGACGCAATGCGATGTGCTTTACTACGTGGATACAGGTCTGCAACTGCGATGTATTTCAGGGTCAATGGCAGGGACGGATCCAGCCAGTAAGGTTAGGGGGGGCGATTTTAATAATAATTGATAGCCAGCCCAGGTTTCATAACGGCTTCGCTACTGTAAGAGAGATGAAGTATACTCCACAACACTGTTGTGAGAAAAAAATGGACGACAAATTGGCCTTATGTCACGAATGCTGTTCTAGGAATTGTAATGAATCATGGTGAATAAAGTTACATTCGTATAGGTTTTAGGAGGGGCGATCGCTTCAATCGCGATCCCCCCGGATCCGAACCTGGTCAGTGGTGAATTGCAGCTCAACCGCACGTAAAAACGGAGGTAAAATCCGAAAATTTTGGTAAAGTGTTCTCAGGTTGGTATTACGCAAATAACAACCGGCTTGCACAGATCTTGGAATTTTTCAACAGCAGGTTTACGTGAACCGGTTGAATGGCACCAACAGCATTAAAGCTGTAACCCCAAGACTTCTGTTTGAAAAGTAAGATTTAACTCTGATAACAGAACAACATAGGATGCTATGTAAAATGCCAGCCAACAATGCAAGCGCCATTGCAAAGGTTGGAACAGCTGGGCTTGTTGATGTACGTTGGTCCTCAACACTCAATGGCTCGTTTTGTTACCAGAAATTTCAAAGAAAAAGCTTAGCATTGTCAGTGCATTTGTGACGTAACACAAATCAATTCTTGCTGACGTCATAAAAAAAGTTGTTTCTTAGTATAGGCGCAGCTATTATGAGGGAAACAAAAACTAACAATAAAAAACAAAGTTTATAATTTTTCAGTTCTTTCTTCATACACGATCGTTACGCCGATACTGACGATAGTTTTGGAACGTAACTAGTTTGTCGGATTTTATGTTTGATCATTTTGCAACAGACAGATTCAAGATGAACACCTCAAATTGCGCATTGACAAGTACAACTGCGTCTTGAATCGCTTGCATTTATTCTCTATAGCTGGCTGATGCCATACCAATGCACAAGTTAATTTTCCTAGCCATTTTTGTCGCTTTTGCAGTTGCACTTTACCTAATAACACCCTGTTTTGGTTTCTTATGATACATAGGCGTTTCTGCGTTGGCAGTTCAGCCAACTAAAGTTTATTAAAGTTTATGTCTGCCTTAGAAAATTAACAACGTGCTTTGATTTATCAAATCTTCCAAACGGAGTTGTCGACCGGCGTACAACGATGACAAGACACGATTTCTACTTGCTGTGTTTCCTATCTCCAACACAGCAGCTGCAGTGGATGTATTAATTTACGCCTGTCTTGTAGTCGACGCGGTTATGGCACTCGACTGTGACGTCAGCGCCAGCTCCGAAGAAGCTTTGAATTTGCTGACTGATTGCGACTACCTGTGCCACGTTATTTATACGCTCTACATGGAACGCAGCAGTCAGGAAAAAGTGGCGGGTGAGTGACGTTGGGTTTGTGCTGTCGATCTGAATGCAGACAATATAACACCGACTGGTGAGTTCAGGCGTGAGATTGCTTAAATTACGCAACTAGTTTCTTTATTAACTGAATGTGATGATTGCAGCCTCACAAATTTAGCTTCCGAATGATAACGATATAACCGTCAGTGCAGCTATGGCTGGCAGGAACTATCGTTGATGTGTCGATGCCCAACTATTTTGCATCACAGGAATATGTTTGGGGCTTCGGTGGCTTGAATGGTGACCGATACATTATAGGTTTTAATAGGTACCTGCAAACAGGAACTGCCCCGTTTCTATAAAAAAGTATACATAAAAACGCGCTTATTGCAACAGCGCAATGTTTCACATGAGTATGAGAACAGGTGTAGCGATTGTTGCTAAACCGCTAAAATGTA
>Ga0210059_1011640_pt1 | contig 13419 bp, 7 predicted proteins | sample Ectturendosymbi2_FD_188042 | JGI IMG/M metagenome (GOLD analysis project Ga0210059, IMG submission 188042) | Ecteinascidia turbinata endosymbiont from Florida, USA - Sample 2 (SPAdes) (version 2) | ecosystem: Host-associated > Tunicates > Ascidians > Unclassified | place: Key West, Florida...
GTTACTGATAAGCTTTTCCCAGTTTTCAATGACATCATTTTCGAACTGTTCTTGATGCGAGAGAACAGTTGAAATTTGGATCCAGCATCTCAAAAATTGGTTTCAAATGTCCGTGCAATAATAAAAACTTTTGATAGACCAGTTTGAATTTAAGCAGTAAGATCTAGATTACCTTGTAGAAAAAAATGGTACGACTGTTGAAATCACAAAACACAAAGTGTTCCTGGTAAGCTGATGATAATGGAAAGCTTGGGCATAACCAGTTGTCAAGCATAGGCAGTGGTTGCTCATACGAAAAGGATAATTGGGTCTTTGCGAAGCTAAAACTGGATGAGAATTCAATGTTTCTCGCGTCATAATGTCACTGTAACACGCGACAGCGAACATGCAAAAGTGTTTGAAAAGTCTTATTACCTCCGAACACACCGACGGTCGTTACACCCCGTATTGTCCCGGTAGAGCTGCAATAAAACATATTTGGGTTAAGTTTTTTCTTAACGAAAATACCTCTGCTATCCGCAAGTTGAAGTTAAAAAGATCGTCAACATCAAAACCGGCGCAGTACTTACATTTGTAAAACTACGATAATCCACGGAAATTAAACCTTTAACTTTTTTCAGATCTGACCTAAAGTTTAAAGCGAAATTATACTAAGTTCAATGCTCTCCTGCTTGTTGCTTACTCATAAAGCACCCTTTCTCCGAGCCACCACTCGGTCGGTCGGAGCCGCACTCGGGAGCTTCTTCTTCTCTCTCCAGAGGGCTCTGGTGGAACTACAATGCAAAAGATAAGTAAAGTAATCATACATATTTTTGACATTTTCCTTTTTTCAATATTGGGGAATTACCCATAAAACACTGCTTCTTAATTTTTTTTGCTAACAACCAAACTTTGTTACTATAAGTCTAAGCCAGGAGCTCTGAGCGGTTTTGTCAAAGGCCACTTTACTTGAAGCTGTTACGCAAAAGTTCGAGTGCCAAACATCGTATGTAATGTGATTGTTTCAGGATATTTTGCCTTCCATCATTATTGACTAAATCTTTTGCGATCTGATAAAATGCATTCGCAGGTTGGTGACCCCTGGTCTGAGCAACTGATTATATCAAAGCATGTTTGAATAAACGAAACTCAAATCAAAATTGTGGGAAAAGTGTTTCAACATATCATTTTCGAGATGAGGACGAAAACCTTCATACAATGTTCGTTTTATTGGGTTTGGGCCTTGTAGATGTGTTTATTGTTCTTTGAATAAACCTTTGCAACTGTGTTTAATCTACTTTGATAAAACTTCTTGCATACAACATTGACTCTAAAAATACTGTCATGTTATCACATAATCCACATGTAAGTATTAAAATTCTTGTTTTATTTCAATAAAATCCTATCAACGCAATCAAATACTTGAAATTTTGTTGACAATCCCCAAGACCTACGAGAGGCTGGCCTGGCGGTATTTTATTCTAGGGCCAGAGAGCTAAAAATGGTTTTGTGGAACCTGAATGTCCCTCCGTTTGTAGTTTGTGGTATGTGGAATGTGACAGGCTGCGAATTGATTTATGATCAGGTTTCCACCAGCATGTGCCTCGGAAAGATTATTTCAAGGGGGATCAAAAATGGATCTTTCCAGGGACAACGAAAAGGATTTTAGGTGGGAGCCCAAAGTTGGTTAAATTTCGTATCATGCACTGGAAACTAAGAAATCAACCTTTTTTGCTAAAAATCAACAAGAAAATGTCAAATTTCAAAATGCAGGGGGACCTTTGCCCCAGTAGCGTAACAAGAGGGAAGTGGGCAGGGCCAGATTTAACAATAGGCCATCTAGGCTCAAGCTCAGGGCTTTAAAATCCAAGGGGTCTCCAACAAACTGGTACGCATAAAGTCAATTGTCGGTATATGACCAGTTGATAAATATTCGTCAAATTTTGGTGTCTTCATTATTCACAAAATTTAGTTTTGTTCACCCAATCAGATTTAATGTTGATACGCCAGGGTCTGCCAACGAGTTTTCATCAATCTTAATATGACCGACTGTCGTGTCGTCACACCCGAAGCAAGCACGTTGGCTGTGTTGTACGTTTGGTGGATCGCGTTCATTGTTACGTGCGAATCAGGCGAAAGAACTTCGGGCTGTTCGTGACGTGTTTGAAATGAAATGCACCTGATCAGTGGTTTATAGGCTGCTGCAAATACGACCTATGCGTTCGGCTAACAGCATTATCCTATAATAAAACTGCAGTTGCCTCTTCTGCGCTATACAGTAATTTTGTTGGATTTTCTATCACGTAAACCGCGTTTGGTATATTTAGATGCGATTCCAACCTGCTGAGCTTCGTCGCAGTGGAACCACACTATCTCTAACACGCCGTGCTATAGAGCCTGGTCATCTGCTCCACTCAGGGCTCACCTGTCCATCGAGCGCAAACGCACGGCGCCTCAAATCGAGACACCCATTTGTACCCGCCGCACAGCAACTCATCAGTTCATCTGACAACAACAACATACGTGCGGCGCAGTGGGTGGATCACCAATGGAATCCGGAGTGGGCGGACAACCCCACAAGACTCTGCACTTTCATCCCAGACACCGGCACCCACCCCCTCGGAATGACCCTCCCAAGAAGAGCCTGGGTCCGGCTTATCCGTCTCCGCACCGGTGTCGGACGTTTCTGCTCCTACTTGTACAAATGGGGTATGGCCTCCTATGCGGCCTGTGAGTGTGACGCAGAACAAGCCGTCGACCATGTCGTCCTCCAATGTCCAATCCATCGACCTCCTCATGGACTGCATGGCCTGACGGTTCGGGACGATGAGACAACTGAATGACTGCTCAACACCTGCCCCAAGGTCTCGTGCGGCCAAGCAGTGGATTGAAGAACTCGCTCAAAAGAAGATGTTATTTTTTTCTTTTTAGCTTCGTTAGCACATTCATTCAGAAATCAGATTACGGTTGAGTACATGCGCAAATCTGTACTGCTCCCATGCTAAGCAAATCAGAGAAGATCTTGATGAGCGTGAATAGCAAGCAAAAGCTACTTTGCCAACTGGCAACCACAGAACTCAGCAAACAGCAAGAAAACGACAGAACCGCGTTTGGGTCTGATGCCTTACAAGGCTTAGGTTAGTGGTTCCTGGTTTATCCAAGCACATGGACCGTTATTTCTTGGTTTGATGATCAATAACTGCTCAGGATAAAAGTATTCTCCAAGATTGAAATGAATTAAAAATGATTTAATTATTAAAGGGTCGCAGTCTTCCAGGAGAGGTTGTCCACACTCGGGCGCGGATTTACCATTAGGCTAAAAAGACTTAAGCCTAGAGCCCCCGATTTCGGGGGCCCCAAAATTTGAGTAAAGACAATTTCCAGCATTTCTGCAAGCAATTATATTTATATTTCTGTTTTGGTTCAACGCACGTTTTTTCCTGTGCCGCTAACAAGAGATCTCCGCAGAACAGCGGGTCCCGGACCCCTGGTGGGTCAGAAGCAAGATTTTCGGGGGTCTGAATTGCGATTTGAGGTTGAGAGGTTCTATGTTCTTGGAAGTACTTTTTCCGAAAGAAGCGAGATTTGTGTAATCTTGCAAGTCCTGTTACTGAAAAGGACATTATCCAGCCTAATTATTCCAGCTAACGTTACTAATTCAAAAATTGCTAAATACGTGCATTGCTATTTCTGCTTCACGCTGCGGTTAACACGCAAAAGACGGATGGTGATACGGTTGTAAGCGTATTGTGACGTTTAATTGGTTATGCCGCAAATATGGCGAGATTACTGTTTGATGCTACAGAACTCGAGAATTTCTGGTGTACAACCAGGCAAAGTTTCCAAAATTATGTGCAAGAGCTCTGTCAATTCTAGTGCCCTTTGCAACAACATATTTGCGCGAATCTGGATTAATTTGAAAAACAAGTATTAGAACCATTTGAACCTCTCGGCAGAGATGATGAGCTGGCTCAATAGTTTACAATCCGGATCCAGTCCTGAACTTATAATATACGAATTCCAAGTCCAACCGTATTCCAAAAAGTTTTTAATTGCGAAGTCCAAATCCAAATGAAGTCCAAAAAATCAGCAAAATACAGCTTTTCCACAGCAAAAAATTTTCAATTCTTTTTCAGTATCTCAATCCAAATCTGATCCTGATCCTAAATTTACAAAGCGATTTACAGGCCGGACCCAAACCAAATCCGCAGAAATTCATCATAGTCCGGAACCAGTCCTATCGAAGTCCAGTTCACTGGTCATCTGTGCCCCTCGAATGATTTGCGCGCGTGACTCTGTTGACCAATTGTGTGCCAAGTTATGAGCGGATAGTTCCAGAGAAGCAGCAAAAAAAGTCACTAGGTTCGTTTCTGATGAGCACTAAGGTTTGGAAGTTAATAGCATGACTGTTTCCTGTTGTGTTGTCAGTAGTCTTATATATTGCGAGTGGTAATTTTAAGATATAAAGAATCTGAGTATTTTTGTGATTTCTACGCTTTTTTCAAAACGAGGGGGTGCGGGCGTCACTTTATTTTTACGAAAAGGGTGCCAGCTTCGAAAAAGCTTCGGCAGCCCGTGCCATAGAACAGGGGTGGGAACCTATTCAATATCACGGGTCGCGTGTATTGTGGAAAATCGTTGGCGGGCCGCAAAAATTAATCAATTTTATCCTAACTTTTTTATTTATCCTCCAAAATAAAATAAGGAGAAAAAACTATTATCAGCGAGCGAGAGAGACTTCTCCTGACTTACTGTCTTCGCGTCTGCTTTTCACTGAGTTTCGTTTTGGCGCGATGTTGTGTTCTAACTTTGGCAACGAAAATTCTGATGCGGGCCATATTAATCTTCACGCTGGCCTCAGGTTCCCCACCCACCTCTGCCATAGAAGAAGGAGCGCGAAAGATTGAAATGAATGATGATGAGCATTCTCTTTTTATGGCGTTAGAATTGGTTATTGTTACGTGAATGTGTGGAAAAAAATGTTTCAACCCATTTTCAGATTACACGAAGTCAGTGAGGTACTCAATAAATGTGTAATGTGAGGGTTGTCAGATAACTTTACCGCTGGCTTTTCGTTAGTGTCATTATGACTGTTTTTGTTCTTGATATCGAAGGAATTGAGGGTAAAGTAATATGCTTTTGAATTGCAACAACTTGTTCAGTGAATGTAACGAGCACGTGCAGTTCTAATTTGTATGACATCAGTCGTCGCAAATCTCCAAGGGCCCCAAGTTAAAATAGCCTATGGCCCCGAAAATGCAAATTCGCCTCTGTCCACACTAAGTATTCGTTGCATTGAAAGCGACAAACTTAGGCAAACAAAGTGAAATGAATTTTTAGATCGTTTTGTTGTGAAGGCAGGACAAAACCTTTTTAACTGTTTACTGTGCTATGTTCAGCCTTACTTGATTCGATGATTGTATCTTTTTATTTCAAAATACGTATTTCAAAAACGACATCTTAAGATGGCCTTCATAAGGCCATCTTAAGGGTCCTAGGCCATCTTAAGTTTTTGGGCCCCACGCAGGTGTGACCTATTTGGTCGCTCTTCTTAAGCGGGAAAGTATGCCCCCCCACTTACTAGTAGTGCCCCCTCGAAATTTAATTTTTTGAGGTGCCGGCTTTGGTTAACAGAAATTAAAGCCATTCCTACATTCTTATCAAGAACAAATTGCAATGCGATCTTTTCTTGGAATTTATAGCTCTTTCGTGTGGTTCAGAAGTTCTCTTCGTTAAATTTCCCGAGTTCTAGCTTTTTTGTAGGTTTATTTTTCGGATATATATTTTTTCATGCGTGACTGCACTGCCGCCTTCAAAAACTCGACTAGTTGTCGACCTGATCAGCTGTGCGTAAATTCTTTTGTTTAGCAACCACGTATTTTATGGACCAAACAAACACAATGTATTCAGTGGACACAGGGTTTATTTATGCCGTTTATAAGTTGCAAGCTTCCAATCAATACAAAATAGCCTGTAGTGTTTTAATCTTCTACGACAGGGGTGCATAAATGCGGTCGTGCGCTCACACCGCTACCAAAAACTTTTGAGTGCGCGAACGTTTTTCTTATTTTTTTTACATTTCATACTTTATACATACGAATGTTGTATGGCAAACTTATATGTGTGCGCTTCTAAAAATTTGCGCGGTACTAAAATTCACAGACAACTTTGCACTCCTGCTCTGTGCTACAGGCTGATGGTAAACAGCACGAAGACAAGTTTTCCACAACTAACTACTGTATTTTCGCAACACCCTCAAAGCTAAGCGTATGAAATAAGCCCAGTGTAGAGACGTATTTCCAAGTAAAGCTCACGATAAGCTGTTCTAGCTGATTTAACTAACATCTTTTTCTTGAGCTTCAGCAAGCAAGTTCGGTATACTGGCAATCTAGTTGGAAACAACTAAACCTAGGATCCGCACCAAACAAGCTACAGATTTGCCTACTAAGGCTCACATATTTTAGAAACAGCGTAATTGACCCTATCAGAGATCACTGTGTTGCAGTGACTGAAGACTTAGTATTTCAGAAGTGACTAAATGATTTACTGCTACAACAACTTTGACAACTGAAACCCACCACTGATAAATTTAAATAATGAAATTGTATAAAGCTTTAAAACTCTACCTTTGCTAGAAAACACTGTACAGAACAACAAGGTGTACTGTAAGACAGGGGTGTAGCCAAGGGAGACACGCGGGTCACTGTAGCAACATGACGTCACTTTATGAATATTTATTTAAATTCATGAGCAAAGCGAGGCATCCGCGTTTTCGATCACCCCAATAACAATGTCTGGCTACATCAATGCTCCAAGTCTTTTCTATAAAACACATTTGAAACCGTTACTACAGGTAGCCCCCATGAGCACAAGCAATTATATCCATTAAGAAGAGGGCAAATCAACTGATACCAAATGTTTGCCACCAGCATATCCAACAGCTCATAGTCTGTCAGTGTTTCTCAAACTTTTGTTCCATTGCCCCCTTTTTACTCTCGACACATCGTTGTCGCCCTCCAAGCCTGATAAAGCAATCATAAGGTAGTATTTTTGAAGAACTTTGTTTAAAGAAACCGACACATACCATGGACCATAGTTCAGTGTCATGGATGTGCTTGGCGGCCTTCACAGAGCTTGCAAATATTGGGAGACATAGTGAGGTACAGTCGTAGACCACCTCGCTTATGAACAAACAAGCGGTTTCTTTGCTTTGAGAGCATTAATGTCACAGCCGAAGTTAACCGTCAACTGAAGTTAATTCAGTGATCGAGTAGTAGTTGTGCGTTTTTGCCCCCTTTGTGTTGTTTCCCCCCATCGTCCCCTTTGTTTTGTTCGTCCCCTTGCCCATCAAAATCGATCCCCCAAGGGGGCGATTTCGCCCACTTTGCGAACCACGGCTCAATCACAAAGGTTGTTTCGTGTCTTCAGGCAAGCTAAGTTATCAATAAGTTTCTCGATTTAGTATGACGTAACATCAGATTCTAACGTAAGACTGCCAGACACAGATATTGCAGAACTCCAATGAAAAGCAGTATTGTCATTCGCAAACAAGGTTATCGTGTTGTTACTGTACTGGTAAGAGTCTTGAAGATTTGCATTTTCGCTGTTTCAAAGTAAATTGTGAAGTAATGCCTCTGCGCAGTTCCGTCAATTTCAGCAATTGGTCGTCATAGCAAGAAGTTCCGCGTGGCTCCCAAAAGCGCGTGGGCCCAGGCCATGGCCTATTTGGCCTATGCGTAAATCCGTCACTGCTGATAGCGATTTGTCGCCTCGTTTTTAATGTTTGTTTCATTATCAACGTATTTACTCGAATTCGTAGGAATACAGTTAGTTGCCAAGGACGATACGTAATTTGTGTTGGATTGTTTTATGTAAAATCTGCATTGTTTATTGAACTGCATTTGGCACTTACATACTGATTTTGCGGCGCGCTGCTCTTTTTGGTTTTCTGCCAATGACTTACATTACATACTGATTTTGCGGTTTTCTGCTGTTTTTGGTTTTTCTGCCAATGACTCTTCTTTTGAAGAAATTTTCCCGCCCTTGCTATAGAGATCTTTTGTTAGCGGTATCGAAATAAAAGTGCGTTGAACCAAAACAAAAATACAAGTATGATTACTTACAGAAATGCTGGAAATTGTCCTTACTCTGAAAATTTTGGGGCCCCCATAATCGGGGACCTTAGGCTTAAGCCTTTTTAGCCTAATGGTAAATCCGCCCCTGAGTCCACCTAATGACTAAGCTACAGTTTGTGGCACTTATTGAAAATATCCTACTGCACATTAAAAAATAACGTGAGACGTGCCAAGAAATGATCATCGCCAATGCCAAGATGTCAGCTGTCATTTGATGTAAAATGACATTTTGAGGTGTTGCCAAGAATCGAACGATAGGAGAAAAAAATATTAAGCCAGATGTGGGCAACCTATTTACTGTCACGGGCGCCATAACTGACAGTTTTGTGGAAACTTTATTTCCAACGTGTTTAGTTTCCGTTCCACGGCTCTTTGAACAAAAACCACTAATTCTTTGGCAACGTAAAAAACGGGTTTCCCCCAAAATCACGTTACAATGGCATCACAAGTACGCGCAGCATACCTCAAAAAATGCTTTCTTTCGCATCCGACATATCTTCACTGACTGTCTCGCCCAACGCATTCTGGTCGCGATTTATGACCGATTATAACTTCAAAAGCCACGATCGTGGTTTCGCGGGCGTTTAAGGGGTCACATCATACTCTCACTATGTTTAGCACATTATGACCAGCATTCAAATTGCATGTTCCTTTTCTAGTGTCAATGGTTGATGTTATGTTTTTTCCTAAAAATAATATATGACTAAGTCGAAATATCGATAGGTCATCACATTCGTTTATCGTAGCTATGGAGATATGATCGACATATGAAGATATTTACTTAGCCGGAGTGGTGGCTTCGAAAGAAGGGTGCTCTCTGCCACCGTCAGGAACCTGAAAAACAAGGCATGAAGCACTGAAAACATCTATACGTTAGTTGTTACAGATAAGTAACAAACGAGAAAATAAGTTATTGTTAATGGAGCTTGATATAGCTCGCAAGAAACTTATTGTGTGTACTTATTTATAATCCAACCCCATGTGGAAACCTGCAGATAATCCCTATGTTGGAACTATGTGATCAAACCTTAACTAACAGCACACTCTTCTGCTATGTTATGAGCGCAGGACAGCTAACAGGTGCATTATTTTGGACAAATAACGGTGGAAATAGACCACAAGATTTATTGAATTCATATCGTAAATTTCAAGCACTAAGACTTACTTTCTTCGTCGCCGAACTCTTGGCATATTCTCTTCAACTTCTCCAAAGTCTCTCTTCAACTTCTCCAAAGTCTCTCTTCAACTTCTCCAAAGTCTCTCTTCAACTTCTCCAAAGTCTCTCTTCAACTTCTCCAAATTCTCTAACAAGTTCTTCAACTTCTATTAACTGCAACTTCAACAAGCAAGAATAAGCGTAGAAAATAGTAGCCTACCACTGTAAACATTGCAATGCTCAATTGCTTCCTGATTGTGAATGCTTAACAAGCAACAACAACCGCTCTGACAGCGATCTGCAATTTGCTTTACCAAAAGCACGTTCGAACTCAGGTGCTAAAAAGATACAACATAGTGCAATAGAAATCTGGTCAAGAATTCCTTGAGAAATAAAAAATAAAACGTGTTTGGCACTTTTTTCGGAGGAGTATAAGAAATATGTATAACTCGGATAATAGAAATATACTCAAACGAAGTGGTTTGATTTAATTACGTAACGTTGTTACAGTGGAAATTGTCAAATAATGAAGTATTTCCGTTAAATATTACATTGTTTGGTTGTTTACAAAGTTGGTCGCATCAAACCAGTGTATTAAGTGGTGGGATGCTGAATCTGTAGACACAAAGCGAATTTCCGCTTTCAGCATCCATTGACAGCAATTTCTTTTCCGCAAAGCATGATTGCGCGACTGGTTCTCAACCTGCTTAAATCTCTTGACACCACTGCGGTGCTGCAGCGGTCTACGGCTTTTGACGCATTTCCTCTCCAGCATACACGAATATTTTTGAATGTGTGAAAACAGTAAATGTTTAATTTGATAACTTTAAACCATTTTCCTCTGGTGGCTTGGCTTTGCCTGCAATACATTTTACTTCAATTTACCATATAACCGCATTACCTGCATTACATTTTATACCCAGAGCAAAAGACTTTTACTAACTATTATGCACTGTTCCCTTTACAAAAAAGCAGTTTCACCCTTGGGAGGTCTGCAGCCTAGATGACCACTGGTCCATCGCAGCCTCCCACTCCATGCATTTTTTAAATCGGTGTACTTGGAAGTTCTATCAATACTACATTATAATAAGCATGGTGACGTCATTCATGCGTATGTCTCAAAAACTTGTGTTTCATCAAAGTAAATGTATTAGCGCCATCAAGCGTATACTCTCTACTACCGCGATGTATATATCCTCGTCTTCCTTCATGTATTTGCGTATTCCATGTTACTGCGATGCATGCTTAAATTCAAGCGCCTTGCGTGTGGGAGTGAAGATGTTACTCAATACACTCTAACCAGCAATACTGTCACTATAAACAATTTTCCTACAACAGAAATCCAATCGTAAATTCTTTGGGTAAATTGACTGGAAAGTCAGTTTTTACATTTTTAGGCAGCGACATTATGTGCACTTTATAGTTAAAAACACGATTCACGGTTCAACTCAGCAGCACATGTGACTATCACAATAATTTCAAAACAAAGGTTTGAGACGGAAACGTGTTAAACAGTAAGTTGTTAAAGATAGGGGATGCATGCAGCTGTTCAATCCTGTGCTGTAGCAACTCGTTATGTTTCAATATTTTCTTGTTCCGTTGCAGTTCCTCTTTACTTGAGTATATGTTGTCTTCAAAAATAATGTGTGTGAGTTATCTTCACCATACTTGTAAAATACAAGGGGGGGGTTGGGGTTAACCCCCCCCCCCTTGAGCTTGATATTTTACAAAACTTATTACCTGCGCAAAGGAGATTAATTGTCTTCGCATACTTTTTGCTTGTTAATTTGTCGACTTAATGCAAATACCATGGAATAAATTTGCATGCAAATATCAAAGAACATTGCAAATGGGCCAAAAAGTAATAATTATGCTTTGGTGGGAATTCGGGTTATCGTTTGCGTCCAGAAACCACCTCACCACTTTTTGCAGACTTTTCGTCAACTACGTATGTTTAAGATTGTGTTCCGCGAGAGTTCACTTTATCCGAAACAATTGTCTTTATTTTGTCTACAGAGGCTGATCAGCGCAAGCGCTGACCGCATTGGCTACATCAGCAATTTCTGTAGCATGATAGAACTGTTGCACGAGCTCTAAAAGAGCTTTTTTCATGGAAGCATTCAGGCATTTGATAATGTCTCAGCAGAGAAATATGAAAACTAAAAGTTTGCTGGACTTCTTTACATAATAAAAAATTGAAAGTTTTCTTGCGTACTTCATGAACATTCTCAATTCTTGTGTAGTTTATCAAGATTCGATCTTGCAAACCGGGGTGTGCGCCGTCCGGTCCAGCCACACACTTTCAGTGCTCGACTGCTCGTATTCGACAAGACATCAGCGCAGCCTGATTTTGCAGCTGTAAATTGCTCTGACGCAGTGATGAGTATGTTTTACTCCCCTGTTTTAACGTGCAGCCTGATATTTTTGCACTTATGTACTGCTGTGTCGTAGTGTTGATTATATTTTCCTCCGATATCCTAGCTGGGAACGCTGGTAGTTTATATTTAAGCAAGGGCGTGCGCAAAGGGAGGGGTTTGGGATTATACCCTCCCCTTGAGTTTGATATTTTACAAAACTTCATTATCTGCGCAAAGGAGATTAATTGTTTTCGCATACTTTTTGCTTATTTGTCGGCGTAATGCAAATACCACGGACACGGAATGAATTTGCATGCAATTTTCAAGGAACATTGCAAATGGGCCAAAAAGTAGCCTAAGAATTAGATTTCGGAGGGAATCTCCGTTATCGTCTGCGTCCAGAAACCATCTCACCACTTTCTGCAGAACCTTTCGTGCACTACGCGTGTTTAAGATTGTGTTCCGCGATAGTTCACTTTATCCGAAACAATTGCCTTTATGTTGTCTGCTATGGCTGATCAGCGCAAGCGTTGACCGCAATGGCTACATCAGCAATTTCTGTAGCATGATAAAAGTGTTGCACGAGCTCGAAAACCGCAGTTGTTAACATAGAAGTATTCAGGAATTTGATCAGGTTGCTGCAGGGAAAAATGAAAACTAAACGTTTGCTGGACCTCCAGGCTCTTAACCAGCTTGCGACACCACACCAGGTGGGGCAAAGAGTTTTCTAAGAGGGGGACAAATTTTTTAAACTATGTCCAATAGTTTCAAAATACGTCCAACACATTTTCCTGTGGGGGCTTTGCCGCCTCTGGTTACGGGCCTGTGGACTTCTATACATCACAAAAAACAAAAATTCTTGCGCACTTTATCCGCATTCTCAATTCTTGTGTAGTTTAGCAAAATTCGATCTTGCAAACCAGGGTGTGCGCCAGCCGCACACCTTCAATGCTGAACTGCTCGTATTTGACGAGACCTTAGCGCAGCCTCATTTTGTAGTTGTAAATTGCTCTGACGTAGGGATGAGCGTGTTTCACTCCCCTGTTTTAACGCGCCGCTTGATATTTTTGCAGCTATGAAATGCTGTGTCGTAGCGTTGAATTTCCCCGATAGCCTAACTTGGAGCGCTGATGCACTGAATATGAACTAAGGGGAGTGGATGTAGAAAAATATGCATACTATGTCAACAAACGTCGCCAAAACGTTGGTTTGGAAACATGGAAATGATTTCAAATTGTGACGTCACAAACAGCGCACACCAAATACAAATGACCACCATATGACTTGTAATAAAACCCCCCCATGAAAATTTTCTGCGTACGCCACTGGTAAAATATATTGGCCTGAGTGCTCAGCAACTGCATTAACTAAGAAGTTGTCACTGAAAATGCAGTTTCACCCAGACGTGCTCCAATGATATTTGTTTTTTATTTACATTTTCTCCGTGATTGTGACGTAGGTGTACTACTGTACATGGATGATTGATGGTATTTTTATATTTTGAGAATGCTAGTTGCCAATGAAAGTATTTTTTTGTTCTAAATGGTATATCTGCGGTTCTAAATCGTTTATTCTTTTATATATGGGTCCGTGCGCATAGGAGTTGGATAGTATTATGGAAGTCTAAGTCTATGTCCAAGTATGTACTTTCCACGATGGGTGTAAGCAAGGAATCGATCAGCAAATTTTTAATAGGAAATCGATTTCACGTAAAATTACGCATCCTCAGTCCTGAAAATTGCAAGCAAAGCTTACAGGTGAAAAGTTGAAAGGCTGAAGTAACAGCAGAGAA
>Ga0210059_1011641_pt1 | contig 13419 bp, 10 predicted proteins | sample Ectturendosymbi2_FD_188042 | JGI IMG/M metagenome (GOLD analysis project Ga0210059, IMG submission 188042) | Ecteinascidia turbinata endosymbiont from Florida, USA - Sample 2 (SPAdes) (version 2) | ecosystem: Host-associated > Tunicates > Ascidians > Unclassified | place: Key West, Florida...
TTGCAATGCACCTGATCTCGACTTACAGTACAATGTTGGTGAAAAACTAAGAAATAAACATCAATATTCTGATCGCTAAGGGGGGTGCTTGAGCCCCTTCAGCACCCCCCCTGGCTGCGCCTTTGTCAGGAACCATCGCGTAAAGTTGAAATAGAGTTTGCTTTAATTACCCCACTTGTGGAAAACGCGGGCTGGATCAATCATATGTGACCTTTGCTTGCATATGTTTTTATTGCCCATTTTCCGGATCTATGTATGTCGAAAGGTCGTCCGGAATGTAATTGTAGTTTTGACCGTTTCAACAAAGCATTGGCATAAGAGGTGGGGGTGAAGGGAGTGCAAGCGCACTCGCAAAAGTCTTGATTTGTTGAAAATCCGGGCAAAATCCCTGAAAATCTGAATAAACATGATGCCTTATTTCTCCAAAACCAAAGAAAACACAGAAGACTTTTTTCTGGTGGTAAAACCAGAAAAAATTCTTCATGGTAAATGTTTAAGGAAAAGACGCAGAAAAACTTTTTGGACAAATTTGGGGATATTCGGGGCTAAAACCCTTGTACCCCAAAAATTTGCCTGCTCCTATGCACCCATGCGGCAAAGTACCACTTGTTCGCAATTGAAAGTAATGTGCTGTAAAATGTGTTTTGCATCAGCCCAGTGCATTTGAGTTTTAGGGTGAAAGGTATAGTTCAGTAGTTCTCAACCTGGGCGATGTCTCCCCCAATCGGGCGAAGGGGTCAATGAACTAAAAAGGGGTGAAAGCTCTAAGTCAGTGGTGGCCAAATTTTAGGCCCAAGTGCGGAATTTGCGACTGGCTGGCCACTGGAGGGCCGGATACAGCACGATTTACGTAATCTATGCAAAAATAGGTTTTACAATGTTTTGTAGTACAATATCAAAAATAAAATCACACCCTTTTGTTTTCACTTTGATAGCGCTGCTTCCAGCTTAGTGTTGCTGCGGCAGACAAGGCAGCAAGAGACAGGCAGGAGCCAATGCTGTTGCACTGCTCTCTACAGTCGGAAACGTGGTGCTTGAAAATAATGTGCAAGGCATTTGGCGGGCCGAATTAAACTGGTCGGCGTATTGTGGCCAGCCTTACTCTACGTGATCACTTAATATCTTCAACAAGCAAACATGATACACATACTGAATTTCTTTTTTTCGTGCTAACACCAGCATCATGTTCTAATGAATTTATGGAGTTTGTTGCTGAATGTTATATTTTCTGGCGAGTGGCCACGCACTTGGGTTTGATTTGATTAAAGCACTATAATTTCAAACCCCCAGCTTTGCAATGTGTACGTGGTGCTGTTCGCGCTGCTCATTTCTTTATTTTAACGACCCATTGTATTCTTGTTACTGCCATGTTGGTAAATATGGTAAAAGTCCTGACAGAACCAAACTGACAAACGAAGTAGTGAAAGTGTTTCGTCAAAACTAGTTTATTTGTCAATGATTTTTTTCAGTCGCAATCGTTATTTGCGCAACTGCGTGTGCTGAACTTCAAACAGAATGGCAACTACTTTGCAAAATTCCAAACTACGGCTTGTCGCAACGTATTTTCAGGGATATCTCTTTCAACGATTCTTGCTCCTTCCATTCACGCCAATGCATGCCGTATGCATTGTTGGTAACTCGACCGTACTTCGCGTTCGGGAACGCGCAGGAGCAAATGTTGTGCCACCAACCCCCCAAGCCCTTGAGGTATTTGGACACCTCCGCGCAGTTGGTGCTCGACAATCTGCATTGTAACAACCGCAGTTAAACAAAAGTGCCCTTCACATATTTGGCAAGCATGTGACGGCCAACTTGCGAACATCATCACGATTGAACCACCATGCCTGAGATTTTGGTTTTTCACTTAGAATGATCCAGATGTAGGAGACTGCATGGAAAACTCAAGCAGAAAGAACACCAACGTTCGCAAGGGGGAGGAACCCAGGATTAATGTGGTCTGTAAGTTGCGTTTGCTCTTTCTTAACACAAACAGCTTTTTATTAAAAACAAAGGTTAGGTTAAGGGTGGAAAGTGATGAAAAACCTTAAACGGAAAAGCGGAACAAGGTTGTTCTTTCGTTATAAACATGACACGCAGACGGAAGCAGGGACGTTAACAATGATGGTTGAAGTCATCATTTGCCAGAGAGAGCGAAGCATTGCAGAACTCACGTTGTAACGCTATCTCACAAGTTACCATTGCTCGCTAAGACAAACCGCTGTATTTGTATTTGACCAAATAGTTTGTCAAACTTGCAAAGAATGCACTCAGTAATACGCAAATCGTTTTTCTCACCTGTCATTGTCACTATCGACTGTGGTGAAAGCCATTCCGTTTATGGTGCGCTGCGTGGGAGCGTAGGTGGGTGATGCTAAACAGTCGCCAGCAGTGCCGCTGTAGCCCGATATACTGGCTCGAAACAAGTCTACTTCTTCGCCCACGGAAAAGGAGCTATATCAATGCAAAAATAAAGTTTGTTTTTCGTTTTCCTATCTCCAAACCAACAAGTGGAGGAACGACAAACGAGAGAAGATGTATATATTTACAGAGAAAAAAAATAATCCTAAGCTCATTACCACTCATTTTTTCGTAAAATATTTGCGGCATGTTTATGCTCTTCAGAAATATAATTTTTTGATAAATTCCATGAAGCACAATTGAAATTGGTTAAATGAATAACTGGTATATATTCTAGTAGGGTTAGACACCAAAATCACGTTACTACTCAACGTAGTTTCTAAGTTATGGCCTAATTTCATCATTTGCAATTTATGACCCCACGTCAAACGTTGGGAGTCCCGATGCACCCCTAAACATCAAACAATTGCGAAAAAAATTAGAGGTCTCATTTTTTACCAAAATGCAACACTGTAACACTATGGAGAGAGTTTTAATACCAAGAGTTTTAATACTGATCCATATTAACCCAAACCCATAATTAACAACATACACAGTCCAGGATAATTTTTAAGTAAAGAACTAAACTACAACTAAATGATATGGTACACGTGACCAATGAAATAATGTAGCTGCAAAGGCGACATGCTACGATTATTTTCAGGATTTGACCAAGAACGCCTAACTACGATTTATCCAGCTCACTAAACCTTGACCAAATGTCGCCCAAGAACTTCAGCCGTAACAACATTCTAGTTTCCAACTGTGACTGTACAGTAGTTCTGACTGAGCTTGCAACGCACTAGTCACTGGACGCTTTCGTCCGGCAGCTCATTTCCGCACGCAATTTTCGCTCTTCGCGCGTTCGGACCCACCTCCATTCGCACGACTTCGCAATGAACCGCAGCGGCGTACACGGCGACATTTAGTAAACAAGACTGCCGCGCGGTTTTCCGCATGAAACCTGCCCAGTGTAAACCCTAGTTTTAGTTTTACTTTCGAGCAGATTTTATGAATGTTTGCAAGCCACAAACTCAAACTGAAGCAGAAACCAATCTAAGACATTAATGACACCCACCTGTATTCAGCGTATACAGTTTGATCTGCGTAATCTCGCATGTCTGCGCGGAGACGACACCCACCTTGTTGAGTTATTCGATAAAGATTTCTCAAACCTGTTTTGCAAATCAGAAGGTTATTGGATCAACTCTTCACAGAATCAGATGTTTCGACATCAGGTTTATGATTTGACGCTCTTATTTTTCCTAGACGTTTTGTGAAGCGATGAATTATGCATTCTAGGGCAGGAACTATACAATGAAATGTTTTTGCAATGCAAACCTCTGTTACAAAAACATCATGGCGGTGTTGGGCTGAGAATTACGTCTAATCAAAACAGACATATGAAAGATGGTAGCAGTTCATTTGAGAAGATTTAAAGACCAACTTTCAAAACTAAATATTTGGGTTCATCAACTTTTGATTTTGCACATTAATTTGAATTTGTTTTTGCTTCAAAGTAAAAAAAAATGTACTTGCATTTTCTATTAATTTGAACTTATTTGCCTGTAAAACGAAAAAATACTTTTCATTTATACTCCACTTGTATTAATTGGTCACGTCTAGCTAATGAGACAGACGTTTTGCTAAAAATAGTTTTACATTGCATGGAAACATCATAACTGAATTGCTGAGGTTAGCAATAAAGAATGCCATAGCCAAAAAACATTTTTAAGACAAAACTTTTTGCTTTAAAATCTTCCGACAAAATCATGCCAAACAAACAGGAAGCATGTATAGTCAAACGTTGTTTTTAATACCTAACCAAAACTCTCCATTCGCGTTCCCGAAACCATCTGCATATTCCACCCAGTTTTTTGTGTGGAAATCTGAAAGACTGCCATCATACCTGCGTTGGAAAACCTGCGAAAAGAGCAGGCTTTGCAATTCCAATAAAAGCTAAACAAACATCAGGCTTTTGTTATGCACACCCAGCGAAAGGAATCTGCAACATTATTATTTTGTTGGAAGACCTTATTTCGCTTCTATATATTAAATATGGCAATATCACATCTGTAATAATTATGCTTGATTGTTATTTCTATGTTAACAAAACTTGCTGTTTTAATCAAATTTCGAAAACATGTAAAAAGATCAACATTTTCCAAAACTATTTCTCACTAAATTTTTCTATGTTTTTTGTTGGGTAAGGCCCAAAATCAAGGAGTGGACTGATATTCGCTGATCCAACTCGTCTGCAAGTAAGCATTCTAGCTGAATGTATAATTTTTAATTTTGTTTATGCAGCTACGTGTTACGATGTTCTGAAAACATTTATAATCGCTCGATGATTTTCTGGAATCAAGATAGATTTTCATCAAAAACAAAATAAGCGATCTAAAAATTTTTCAACGAGATTTTTTAATGTAGTTTCATAATCAAAAGGCGTTGATATTTTCCCAATGAAACGAAATGTGCAAACGTCAAGTCTGGTATGAAATTTTTAATTCAAGTGCTTGAAAAAATTGAAAATCTTTGAATAATGATGATTTAACGTAGGTGAACGTGGTGTTCGATCCATCAGCCTACCCACCCTCCATCCGTCCGTGCAGTAAGCTTGTTGGCCATCAGCAAGTGTGTGCACACCACTGCCTGTTGTTTGTGCACACGAACGGAGCAGAATGGCTGGAAAATAAAGTAATTGCACATTTAGAAGTACTACACCAACCGCACACAATTTTAAATGGCGATATACTGTACTAAAGCTGTGGCGATCTAGTAAAATTCTTATATTGTTGTCTCAATCAGGGTCTATTTGTTGCTTTGTGTAGTTGTTTAGGTTGTTCATATGAGATATCTCTTTTGGTCAGTTGCTCACTTTAAAGTTTTAACACTTCCGGTGCCAGAGAAATTGGGTGTTAATTAAAAAGTTGTGAAGGGCATTTAAGTTAGGAAGATTAAGATTTTTTAAGCAACAAAGCTTATGGCAAAGGAGCCATGATCAAAGCCGAATCTTGCATACAATTTTACATTTTAATACGGTACGATACAAAAACCGAGGCCTTTTCTTAGTGCAATGTGTTTTATGTTTTAAATAATAAAAGAATGCCTCTAGGCAATTCCAAAAACAAAGTGGTCTTCCATCTGTCATAAATGCCGATTGTTTATTAAACGAATCTGGTTTTGGTTCAAACATTTTCAAATACTTCACATATACGCCATTTTGAAAAACTTTTAATCAAGGTAAACACTAAGTTTGTAAAGTAGTTGAATAGGAATCTTGACAGTTCTTTGAAAACTGTTCGGATACTTGGTAGTAACAATAAATCGATTTGCAGTGGCAGAGCCAGCCCTAAATGTTTGAGGGATCAAAATGTTAGATTTGGCGAGCAACAGTATTTTGTTTAGGACACCGCCTGCCAAAGCACAAAATGACTAGATATGCAAAAATGTTTTGGGAGGCATGGCCCCCTGGCTACGCCTATCTCGATTAGTAGTAACAAATGGATGGATAATACAAGTTTCATAATGCTTTTAACAGCGTTCTATGTCGAACTTACCAGGTGGTGTGTTTGGTGTAGTTGTAGTTTTTCTGGTTGTTGCTGTAACAAACACTTATGCTGTAAAAAATGCTGAAAATAAGATATATTAAACTTTTGAGACGATATATGCTCCTGATTAACTCGACAAGTTTACCAAATCAACATCACTCTTTTCCAGACGGCATAACATGTCTGGCGTGTCGACAATAGCTTGTCTTTCTGATTTCAAATTGACCCTATTTTCATTACAGCAAGATATCAGACTTTATTGAATCTTTCCAGCATATTGGTAACGTTTGACTGTTTTCCAATTTTGTTGTTTGCTGCTCACAATCGTCAAATCTTTTATGCTCGGTAAAGAAGGTAAGGAACAAGCTTTTAGAAACATATTATTCGCAAGGATGTTAGCTTTGGAAGTTTTTATTATGTTTACAAGAACTACCAACGAAAACGTATTCGAAAGTGCGTATTGCAAAAGCAGAGTGGTTATTTTAATCCTTTTCAGGTTCTAAAAATTTAACTAAAAGCAGGAAGTTCACTTGGTGACGTAGAAATACCAGTAGTGGCAGCATTGTTGCCTCCTGAAAGCAAATCAAGTGAAAGTAGCTAAAAATAATAAAAGTTGTATAATTTTAGAATGTACGCCTACACAGTGGTTAAACTGAAATATTAAAAATAGCGTTGTTCACTTTAAAACGCATAAAATCAATTTCTGCGTCAGTTATCTTTGAAACTAGAGCACAGTTGTAACACATGTCTGCTTTCTCTTGTTTGAATTTTGCGAAATTATCATCAACATTGCTAATTTTTCAAATACCTTCTGAAGAACCTTGGTTTTGATTTGATGGATTGCTTGCTCCTGAAACAAATGCATAGGAGATCGTAGTTCATTTTTCTTGCCAGCAATGACCCAACGAATGCAGAACATCAAGTGAAGCGTGTTTGACGTTTATCAGAAATAATACGTGGCCTGCTTCCGCAAGTGAAATGTGATTTCGCGCAAATGACGTTTGTATTCTTATTGCAAAGGAGAACCAGGTAAACTTTGCAGCATAAAAATGAGTCAAAACCTGCTATGCAACCCATAGTCTTCAAACTGCACGTTGGTTTTACACCAGTGGCTGAAGGCTTATGTAATTCGCCTTGCCATACACAATTGTTTAAAACATAAGAAAATAAAAACTTGTAAAAAATACATGCGATGTAGTCGTGGTGATGAAAAACTCATAAGTTTTCTCATTGGAAAATAAAAGCTTGTATCGTGGTTTTTGACAAGGTTTGACAAGTTTTGGTGGAAACTTATTAGTATGTTTAGTGAAAAGGTCGATTCCAATCTAAAGTTGCAAGTAGAAGACTTTTTGACAAGTTTCAAATTGAAAACATCTTGTGGCGATAAATAAAACGCTGAAGCGTGAATGTTAAAACACAAGCTCTACAATATCAATTGAAGTCAATGTGGTAAACTCAATAAGGATTTTCTAATCATAACAGTATCTCCAATGGAAATGTGGAAGCGAATAAAAAAAATCAAAGTGATTACTGCCGCAAAATCATTTGAATATACCAGGATATCCACTTTTACCTGCTTGAAAACTCGTGAAGACACTCTGCTAAACTGCTAAACGTCCCCAAAAACGTTTTGCTTTGGAGATCGATCTTCGCTTACTGCGTTATAGGTTTTATGCTGGCTTGTCAAAAAACATCTACTAAAATTAAGTTACACTTTGCACGATGTTTGCGGAAACTTTCGGTCAAGTGGCGAATTGGTGATGGTCAAAGCGAGCTAGACACCCATTTGTTTTATTCAGTGAAAAATAACGTTACTATCATACTCACCTGGTACTTGCGATGATTTCAGACTGTTTATCTCTTCCTTGAGCACATCAACTGACAGAACACAAACCACGTTAGTATAATTTTTATGAACTTAACCCTATAAAATCTCGAAAAGAGTAAGTTTGGCCATTTTGGCTAAAATATAACCGGCCATAACCCACCAACCGATACAGGTAAAGAGCTTCTCAAACCCATAAAAGAAGCAGAAAGTTTTGCGGTTTTGATTTAAAAAAATGTAAATTTTTGTGTTTGTACTTTGTTAGGGGGAGTAACAACTGGGGCAAGTCAATGGTTTTAAGGATGACGTCATCGGATCCCGAGAAAAAATTGAAGGAAATTTGTTTGTTATTTCTTTTTATACTAACTAGAAAAAAATCCGTATCTTTAGAGCCCGTGATTGGCATTCTAGCGTTAGTGGTTGGCAAGTAATGGTCAAAACGTTAATTAATTGTTTCCATAGGGGAAAATTTGTTTTTATTGTTATTTTGTGTAGTAACGTTGAAACGTTTGGATACCCACCAGCAAAAATAAAATTTGGTAGTTTCTCGCGTGAATAACTTTTTGTGTATTGAAAAATAACACGTGTTCTGGACCAGGTTCATCAAATAACGACTTTTTCAAAGTGGAGATCACATCAAGACAATTGTTGCAAAGCAATTCGACATTACCTACTTGCTTGTTGAAGTTTTGCTTGGCTGTTGTTCAATTGTGAAATAAGATTCATCTGGAAGTTCTCGCTCTGATTCAGCTGCCCAAAGAAAAAAAAGACTTGAAAAGTAAGTGGAGGTAAATGTGGATAATTCCCAGTCTTATTAAACTTCGTGTTATTACGGAGGAGACCTGCTACATAGAAGATTAAAAAATTCGTACTAAACTTAGGTGAATAACTAACCTTTGCATACATTAAGATTGTGCCCAAAGCGGAGCCAATTGCCAACACTGTCGTGACCACTATCAAGCTTCTCTTTGCCAAAGCTATTCTTTCTGTAAGCCAAAAATGTCGTTTACCAGGTACACTGACCAATGCAAAAGACTATCTTTGGTGAACAGATCCAGAATATTTTTCCTGGTAAATACTGATACACCATGTTTCATCCAATCGTAGGCTAAAAATAAATAACACAAAATTTGAATGATGCAGCTTTTTGAATGCTTCGTCTCTGAGCACATACCAAGCCAAGGATTTAATTTTCACTCTTCGTAAAAGATAACCGCAGGCTAGCGTGATGTTACACGCTTTCATGTAATTGTAAACAGTTTTCCTTGTAAAGAATTAAAAACAGTGCTACGAATTCTCCACAAAACTGAATTCATCACAAGAAAGCTTCACCCTGATGTTCTGCCCAAGGAGTTATAAAAAAGCTACGCAACTATCCCGCGAATTGTGCAAGAATTATTGGCGTGGTGTAGAAATCAGAACTACAGGTGTATAAAGCAGCATTCTTCACAATATCAATAGTCTTCTTGCTTGATACGCATTGTTTTATAATTTCTTTTAGCAAACATGACGTATAAGCATGCTAATTTTTTTCTCTGTGCTGTCCCTCTTGGCTATAGGCCTAATCAGTTTGTCCAAATTTTATAACGATTTTACAATTGTTTCAGCTGCTTGAATCCGCCTGTTTTTAGGTATTGCAAGATGTGTTGGTACATCCTATTTTGTGTCGCACACCTACCTCTGAGAACACTTTCATTCAAGCTCATTTTCCTACCTCTGGCGTGATCTCCTCCTGCCAACTCGTTGCCACGCCCTTCAGCATGATTAGATTCTCCGTCGTTGCTTTGGTTGCCTAAACCTTTTGCGCTGGGATTGACATTTGAATACTGAGCGCTTTTGGAGTACGGTTTTCCTTTTGTGAATTTGCTGATCATACCAGCATCACATCTGCAAATTTTAAACGTACCAGTACTTTACTTCAAGGTTCGCACAATTCCAAATCCGATACGATAAACTTTCCCAGCAGATTTAGCTGAACTGATGCAACTGCCACTAACAGGTCATCGACGAGCAGCAAAGATTTTTGAGATGCTGGTTTGAGAACTTGCAGTCACCATTTGCTGCTAGAAGCACATGGATGCGAGGCAGAAAAATACCGCACTATTTGACATTAGGCTACTTAACAAGCAAAAAAACGCAGCTATCGAAATGCGGCAAAATGAGTCTATTTTATTGCGTGCGTTTCTTGAACTCTATATTGTCAAAAACATGGATATTTGTCCATATCGCTCCTTCAAGAACTAATAGTAACCTGCACTATTTGTCTATTTGTATGAAGACTGAGATAAACATCTAGCTAAAATTCACCTTTTGAAGCTCCAAAGCTATGGCAAACGTTCCTTTTTCTATACCCAGATCGGTTCATAATCTTTACACAAAGACAGAGGAAAGTTGTTTGTATCAGAGGTGCATTTTTTCATTCTAGCAAAACTGCCGATGTCTGGGCAACTTGAAACGCTTCTGCTGACTTACCGTACTTTCTTTTACATTGCTGCGCATAGACCTATAGTCATAAAGGGCATTATTCAATAGACTTTATGATGACACATACACATGTGTGATTGTTTTTGACGGCAATGCCACAGAAACTTGGGTGCAGTGTAGAGAGTACAGTGCTCTGCCTTTTAGAAAATTTGTCCCTATATTGGAACTTTTGACACATTTTAGCAGTTTTTTAGGGATTTAAGGATTTTTAGGGAAATTCGGTAGAGTTTGAAAATGTGTAAAATGAATCATTTTAGTTCATTTTGCAAATCATGTTTGGTTCTATTTTTGACACTTATCATGTCGCTCTGATTCTATGCTGCACCACCACAGATTTAGGGATTTCTTATGTAAAATAGGGATTTTTTGGTACTCTTCTGGGGATTTTTGGAATTGCATTTGTGAGAACCCTGCTTGCGTGTTTTGGATTTCATTCACCTTCTGTGTTCATGTAGCATTGCTGGAATACCGTTTTGAAATCTGGCCAACGCGTCTGCATTCGGAAATGTCTCTGCAACGTTGAATCTTTAATTCAGCAGCAAAACTGGCTCCAGAAAATACGACATTGCGCTACAAAATTCTATAGTATGAAAGGTTCCACACGCTTCTCGCCGAGATTCTTTGCCTAACCTAAGGAAATGAAACCATTTGCTTGCGCAGTACGCTGAAACGCAAAACTCCGCAGACCTCTTGGCAAAAACGTCCAAAATGCAATCTCGGGGGAATTTCAGACATAATCCCAATAACTGCCATATCAACAAAGCATTCTGGCAGAACATCCGGAGTCTCCGCGAAAACATGAAATGTTGCTAAATCCATCAACGACAAAAATGGTGTCATACTCAACAATGAGGGGGACATCCTTGACAGATGCAGAGAGTGCTTTAAAGATCATATGAGCCTAGTCACTCTCACATCATCGGACACACAGGAGGAACATTTAGGGGAGGAAAACAGCCTCATTGTGATCGAGGTCTTCCTAATTGACAGACCAATCAAGGCTCGTAAGGCTGTAGGTTGCGATGAAATCCGACCAGTAACGCTCAAAGCCTTTAATCGCGGAGCCCTTTGACTGACTGGTGTGTGTCAACCAGGTTGGCCTTCTGGAAAGGTATTCAAAAGATGGGCAAACTAGGGTGATAATCCCTACACACAGGAAAGGAGACAGGAGAGAATGCCTTAACTACAGAGCCATCTCTCTACTTAGCCTTCCTGGAAAAGGGTACGCCAAGTGTCTTGAAAAAAGATGCTACGAAATAATTAAACCAAAGCTGCATGGAGATCAAGGGCGTAGGTAAGGGGGGTTGGGGTTGGGGTTAAAAAAAACCCTTAAGCTTGATATTTTACAAAAACTTTATCACCTGCGCAAAGAAGATTAATTGTTTTCGCATACTTTTGCTTGTTAATTTGTCGGCTTAATGCAAATACCACGGAATAAATTTGCATGCAAATTTCAAGGAACATTGTCAATGGGCCAAAAAGTAATAATTCTATTTTGGTGGGAAATTCGGGTTATCGTCTGCGTCCAGAAACCACCTCACCACTTTTTGCAGACCCTCCGTCCACTACACATGTTTAAGATTGTGTTCCGCGATAGTTCTCTTTATCCGAAACAATTGTCTTTATTTTGCCTGTTAAGGCTGATTAGCGCAAGCGCTGACAGCAATGTCTACATTACCAGTTCCTGTAGCATGATAGAAATGTTGCACGAGCTCAAAAAAAACTTTTTTAAACATAGAAGCATTCAGGGATTTGATGTGTCTCAGCAGGGAAAAAGGAAAACTAAAAGTTTGCTGGACTTCTGTACATAACAAAAAATTGAAAGTATTCTTGCGTACTTTATGCGCGTTTTCAATTCTTGTGTAGTTCAGCAAGATTCGATCTTACAAACCGGGGTGTGTGTCAGCCAGTCCAGCCGCACACTTTCTATGCTCTACTGCTCGTATTCGACAAGACATCAGCGCAGCCTCATTTTGCAGTTGTAGATTGCTCTGACGCAGTGATGAGTGTGTTTTACTCCCTTGTTTTAATGCGCAGCCTGATAATTTTGCAGTTATGAACTGCTGTGTCGTAGCTTTGATTGTATGCTCCTCCGATATTCTAACTTGGAGCGCTGATAGTTTATATTCAGTGGAATGACACATAAAACAAGGGGAGCGCGTGTAGAAGAATATGCATGTTGTGTCAACATTTTACTTCTGTTTTTCAGTGAGCTTTAGAAGGTTGTCAGAGATTTTTCCCGGATTTTATGGGATTTTGCCCGTATTTTCACCAAATCAAAACTTTTGGGGGTGATGTTGCACCCCCTGCACCCCCGCCTCATACACCAGTGGTTTTGAGAGACCGACACTGTCTCTCAATTTTTTAACGGTCTCTCAAAAGTTAACACAAAAGAACCTCGCTTTAGAACCACCACCCAAATACACTGAAACTTAATTTACGACCATTCTGGCAATTAGACACAAAGGTTGCGGGCTTTTAAAATGTCTTAACGGTCACCAAGATCAAACCTAAAAAACCTTGACAGTGGCAATTAGCCTTGATCATTCAATTCTTGTGTAGTTCAGCAAGATTCGATCTTACAAACCGGGGTGTGTGTCAGCCAGTCCAGCCGCACACTTTCTATGCTCTACTGCTCGTATTCGACAAGACAGATTTTTCCCGGATTTTATTTGAATAAGGTTTAGGTATTGTATTGCTAATTTTGTTGCTAACTGTCAGTTAATTATATAACACTCTACTTACCTGCTGTGTTATACTGAACAACATGACCACCCGCAGTAACAACAAGAAATGCACCAAAGAAGAAATTCAAGCAAACAAAGGATTTTGTGAACTATGAAAAGAAGTGGCCTACACTCTCTCCACAAACATCTGTGAATAAATCTGAGGAGTTGCTGGAAAAACTAAATCAGCTTAAATCAAAAATGTCTAGGCTAGAGTCAATTCCAAACCAAATTTCAAATATGGCAAGCACTCTCAAAACAGTATCCATAGAGGTGGAACAGCTGCATAAGGAAATGAAAGGCCTTAGAGAAAAAAACAACTCTCTAAGAGAAAAAAATCAGCTACTGGAGAATAAAATATCTTCCCTTGAATTTGATATTAATGATTTGGAACAGTACGGCAGGAGACAAAACTTGGAAATACCAGGAATACCCG
>Ga0210059_1011642_pt1 | contig 13419 bp, 8 predicted proteins | sample Ectturendosymbi2_FD_188042 | JGI IMG/M metagenome (GOLD analysis project Ga0210059, IMG submission 188042) | Ecteinascidia turbinata endosymbiont from Florida, USA - Sample 2 (SPAdes) (version 2) | ecosystem: Host-associated > Tunicates > Ascidians > Unclassified | place: Key West, Florida...
TTCATGGAGATAGACTGATATGCCGATATATCGGGCCGACATTGGGGTTTTGCTAATATATCGGTATCGGCCAAAATGGCCAATTGTATTGGCCTCAGTAGGTGTTGACAAAATGCAGACAACTTGCGCAAGAAAGCGCAAGGAACCAAGTCATGACAGTTACCTTGCAGCAATGCTAGCAAGAGCGTTTTCATAAACAAGCAGACAAGATGAACCATGGAACACGTGTCAGCTGTCGCAGCCAAAACAAAAGCATCATCATTAATCAGATTAATCAAAAATCATAGTAAAATATTGAATTTGCTACAATTTGAAGAATTTTAGCTCATAAATCCTGATTTTTGAAGTTTTTGAAAAGAAGGTAAGGCATAGAATACATATTTTTGAAAATGAAGCAGAAAACAAGATTAAAAAATTTGGGAGTATTGGCTATCGTCTATGAATGGCTGATATATTGGTATTGGCCCAAAAAAAACATCGGTCGATCTGTTATTATTCATGTGCTATATTTCAGCAACCTTAACAAAAGCAAAGGTTATTGTGGAGTCATGGAGAAATTCTCTTTTTTTGGTAAAAGATCTGCAATGTTGCTGTGAATATGATAGTGAAAAGTAACAACAAAAGAGAATAAAAAGCTGAAGGTGTATGGTTGAAGCCAATCATATTGTGGTATAACAGATTATGTATTGAATAGTAGTAAATGTAACACAAACCAGACTTGTACAGAGCAAGGACATTTTAAATCATTAATATTATTTTGCAGCATTTCCTGTGCAGTCACGTTAATGTTCTTTGGTTTTTAATTTAAAACAATAACTTAGAGTTGTTATACAGCAAAAAAGTCAGCCCTGATTCAGCTGCTGAAAGTTTGTTTTTAATTCTTAAAATCTCACGATACAGTGCTGATCAAAATTCAGCAACAACATACATTGTGCAGTTTGCATGTTGACAATCTCTGCTGTTGTATCTTATCTTTGTGTTTGCCATTTTCAATTTCTTCCATTAGTACCACCTGAAAGCAAAAGACAAAATGTGCTGTAATTAACTGCCAATAAGCAGTCTTCTGTAGGCTGTAAAAGTAGGTGAAAGGAAGTGTCTTGCTTCCCTAGCAAAATACCATGTTTGCTTCTTACCTCGTGGCTCTTGGTCAGTTTTGTTCGGCTGTGAAATGCTGCACAGTCAGCACATAAGTAGTCTGAGCAATCTATACACTGATATGTTGCCATAGCGACTTCTTTTTCAGGACATGTAGAACACATCCTGTAATGATCTCCTCCCTTTGCATAGTCTTCATCCAGCCAAGTTCTATAAAACAGTGCATAGTCTTCATCCAGCCAAGTTCTATAAAACAACTATCTTAATGATAGTTTTTTATTTTTTAAAACAGCTTTGTTTGTGGCAGTAGTATGCTGGGTCATGTACTGGTTGAGTGGAGACTGGCTGAACCCGTTAGCACATGCTGGTTAGCATTAACATCATGCCAACGGTTTATTCAAACTAAAACTTGAAAATTATTCCTTTAAATCAGAGTTTCACAACCTTTTCCTGCACCGTTAAAATTTTTTTCTGACCTTACACCCCCTACACTTTATAAGCAAGAACTAGCTTTCAAATGTTTAGAAAGAAATTAAATTTTTTAACATGTAAATAAATCAATAATATTGAAAAGACAGGATGACACAAATTAACATTTCAATGCACTACAAAAAATAATCACATTCATCTCAGTACTATTTACTAAGAATGATGAAATGCGGAATCCACTCATATATATATACTTCACTCACAAAACAACAATGCCAATATATATAGTTCATTCAAGAAAAAACTGCTACAAGCTCATAAATATGAAGAATGCATTGCAGGCAATGTTTACGTGAATAATTAAGATTGTGACACATGGGTTTGAACGAGCCTCACATTTTTGTCTATAATCCACTAAAAAAGAAAACAAAACAGTTGTAGGAGGGTAATAAATAGATCAAATTCCTGTCATTGAGATGGACGTTTCTCGCCCAGGGGTGAAAGCACTCCTGGTTAGGGACCACTGCTTTAAATTCTATTGCATGTCTGAAGCTAAACTGTATTTGCAAATTTCATATTTTTATGGAGAAGCTGCTTTGTGGCAAAATAAGCTAATTCGTCTTCCAAAACGTATGCTAATGGAAATCTGTTACATACCTTGATAATCTGACTGCTTCTATCATTTTAATCATATTTTCATGCAGTGTATTGCACTTCAAGCCTGCCACACCATCAAGTCCAAGTAACGTTTTTTGTTTGCAGACTGGGCACAAGATATTCGAGCTCTGTTGTGTTTTTTCACTTGAATCTGCAACAGTCCAACAAAATCAAAAAACTTTACCGCTATACAAAAAGAAAAACTAATGGTTTATTTGTTTGGGAGTTTTTAGTGTGCACACGCACTAGTATGTGTTGGCGGTCACACAACCCACTGAAGACTTATCAATTATGTCGGGTACAGTAGGTGGACAATTACCTTTAATTAGAAACATTTAAATGCTCACTGATGAAACCACGTTACCGATAGACGTCAGCAGTAGCATCTGACATACTTTGACATTGTATATCACTTTTTAACTGTTACAATAAGCCTAGCTTAATTACCCAAACACATTTTGCAAAATGTGTGTCCACATGACAACTCTTTCGGTTCTTCGTACAATTTTGAACAAACGTAGCATTTCAGGTAGTCTTGGCGTAGAGCAGAACTGGTAAGTTCAACCATCTTAAACGTGAATTTTTCCGTTGAGTGTTCAGCCTCGGCGATTTTCAAGTGGCGCTGAAGCTAATTCAAACTGACCTTGCAACTCTCCGCGCAACGTATCATATGACTGACGTTGAAGGGCTAAACTTTTATGTCACGCTTCGTGCCTGGAGGGCGTGACCAATTAAGCGCGCGGATGCGGTTTTCTTCTGATTTTCGCCTGAACAGCTAATGTTGTCTATTTTTCCAGCTTACATCCTGCGGTGGCAAGGCAAACATTGTGTGCGAAAATTGTGGAATACTTGCAATGATATTCTAAGTATACTTGCAATAATATTCTAAGTATACTTTCTAATATTCTAAGTATGTAATAATATTTTAAGCTTTTTCCTCGCGCATTGTACTGCACTGTGCAATTGTCATGTCAAGTTCATTTGGTATTGATTAAGACGTAGAATAGTTGTTCCAAAAGAACCATTTTGCTAGCATGATTGTTGGTGTTTTTCAGAGCTTCTCCTCGAACACTGTTGACGTTTTGTACAAACGGCGTGCTACTGAGAACGTTGATGTCTGGTGATGACGTTGTTCAAACCATGACGCACATAATAATAGTATGTTTATTGAGTTTTGAAATTTTTAAAGTAATTTGTGTCCGAAAATTGTGGTTAGCGTGAATGTTGTCTACTCTAAACTTTTGGAGGCTGTTATTCGCAGAATCTCCGACATCCGCTTGCATGTGCATTTTCAGTGGCATGTGAAATTTTGATCGGGTAATCACGTTTTCTTTTTTTATTGTTTGTTCGAAATCAGTCTCAGGATTACTTCATGGTTGTAGTGTGTTTATGACTAGTTTCGTAATTGTTCTTTGATACACGTCTCGGCTTTTCAGTCAGAGCCAACGATTAACAGAGGTTAATTTGTCATAATTCGTGTGCGTACTTCTCCGTGAGGTAATCCTGGAGGCTGATCAGCGTGCACACATAGATATAGTACAGCCCTCAACCCCAGCATAATAATCTGGGTTCAAACGATTTTTTGCCGTTCGAGCATGAAGTGAGGATGACACCGTGTATGGAGCAACGCACTTTCAGCTTGAAGTTGGTGCATTCATGCTTAATGTTTTTGTTCACGGCCAGTCTCGCGGAATAATTACTACGCGTATTTCAAGTTCTTGTCTTTGTGGCGTACCTTCGGTTTTCTCCATCGCACAACCGTTCATTATGCATCTCTGTCGCAGACCCGCGCTGCAAATGAAGCCATGCTGTTTTCACTGCGGTAATGCGCACATAATGAACGCTCATGCAGGCATTATTGATGCGAATACCAGAATTTCCTAGAGTTGGTATCACTGGCAACTAAAGCCCTTCGTCTGTATATCAGAAAATAGATGCACGCTTATGTTAGATATTCTGAACGTAACTTGAAAAGGCGAGAAAAATTTGTGGCGCGTTCTTTGGTTGTGGTGCTGGGCAATAGCCGAGTGACCATTGACTAACTGGCATCATGTGCAATTCCACCACGTTGACCAGAAAGCTTTTAGAATGACTGAAACGATAACCGAAAGTAACAAGAGCATTATAGTTAAGGTTTTGTTTGCGTAATACTTTGTTATCTAACGAAATCTGCCATAGCTTTGGTTGGTCATAAAGGATGTATTTCAAATTTATCATGCAGCTGAAATTTCGGCTACACAATATTTTTATATCATGTCCTTTTCACATGTTAATTTTGTATTATGCAGTAGAGTTGTGTAATGCAGTTCGAAAAGCTAGTATGTTAAATGTATTTAATCTAAACTTGCTCAAAAGCAAATTTTCATAAATTGTTCAGGATTTCAGTAGCAAAGTTGATTTGCCTTCAACAACATAAAAAACATTTTTGCCTAGGAAAACCTGTCACGTTGACCTTTTATCAATTTTTTCAGTTTGTAATTAAACAGAATGGCTCAGCAAAATGAAACAAGCTAACCCAATTGCTGTTTAGCAATTCTGGTTATCCATGGAACTCATTTGGGAAAGCACTGCAGTTGTGCAAGGTAATATGTCTTGCAACGTATACAGAAACCTTCAAGTATTTCGGTAAAATTGACAAAAAGGAATCGTGTCGCTAGAAAATACGTGGTGTGGTGTTTAAACTAGAAATCGAACCTAAACAAATCACTTAGCTGTGGGAAAATATATTTAAATAATTGATGTTTGAACAGAAGTGGCTCGAAATTTTCTTGATGGAAAAGTTTAACTTTTCGCACTGCTTGTACTCGAAGGAGGGTCACGGGGAAAGCAGCCCTAAGACGTCCAAAAATACCTCATGATTTTCAGGAATTTCTCATAGTTCTGCTGGCTCCACACCAAGATGGAACCAAGCAAGGTCGGATATGCAATCACGCCATCTGGTTCATGGTCAACCTCTGGGCCCCTTTCCCGTGGGTAGAGCCAGCAGGACTTGCCTCGCCAGTCTTTAGGCATTCCGGTCACGTGGCCGAACCATCGTGGCTGAGAACATTCAGAACGAACGCAGTTGTAGACCCTGACCTTTAGTTTTAATAGCGAGGTGGTGTTTGTTCCAACCCCGAGAACTGAGTCGCTCGATGTTGGTCGAAGCCTTTCCAATTCAGTGGTTGATTTCGTCGTCCAGACTGTTGGAAGAGTTAACAACAAATCCCAGATAATAAAACTAGTCGACAACTTTAAGCAGTGAGCCGTTGATGAGAATGCGTGGTGGTTGGGTGTTCCAAGTGACATTTCATCAGTTTTCATCAAGCTGATGGTCATGCTGAAGTCAATGCATGCCTTAGCGAAGTGATCGTACAGGATTTACGAGTACGTTTCGGAGTAAGCAACTTGAGCAGCGTCATCGGCGTAAACCAGTTCACGAATCATTACGCGCTTGGTCTTGGTGTTAGCGCGCAGCCGGGAAAGGTTGAACAACCAGCCGCTGCTACGAGTGTCGAGCTTGACTCCGTCCTCTGGGAAAGCGTGCGGGCGAGAAGAACTGAAAAAAGATACCGAGTAGCGTCGCGAGCAGGACGCAGCCCTGATATTTGACCACTCCGATAATCAGAAATTTTTTAAACTTGGAGTCGTTAAATTGGACTCTTATCTTCATGTTCTCGTGGAACGCTACAAGAAGGGAAAGTAGCGGCAGCTCAACAGTTTGACTACGTTATACAAGCTGGACCGGCTCACCGCATCAAAGGCTTTGGTTAAGTAACTACATACAGCGAACGAGATTGCTTAACTCTTTTCTCTTGGAGCGATCCAAGTGAGAACACAATGTCAGTTGTACTTCTGCAGGGGCGAAAGCTGTACTGACTCTCGGCAGAATCATATCAGCAATCTGACGGACTCTGGGCAAGAGAAGACGAGCAAAAACTTTCCAGCAACATACGGAAGTGAGAAGCCACGATATTTGTTGCAATCCTTATGATCGTCCTTGTTCTGGTACAGAGTAATGATTTTAGTGCTAGCTGAAATCGTCCGAAAGGCATCGTCTGTTCCACCAGTTCGTGAATATGCGAAAGAGCACCGTTAGCAGAAGTTTGCCACCACTTCACAGAATATCGGGGGGAATGCCATCATTTCTTGTTCTTGAGACCTCTGATTGCAAGTTCCACTTCTTCCATGGTGAAAGAGCTTGGAGCGAACCAGGGTGTGATCGGTTCCGTGGTCTACGGAGGGCATGTTGCGGCACCGCTTGAGGCCGCGTGGCTGACATCTTCAAATGATCACGTGATCTAGTTGATTCATATAAACTACTATGAGGTGAGTGGTGAAAACACACACTTTTGTCGGAGTCCAACACACACGGTGAGCGGTTGTAATTTAACACCACCGAATCGGACGCCTACATCTGAGTGGGAATAGAATGACTTGACAGCCAGTAACAGGTGGCCTTCAACGTTGTACTCTGGCAACAATCGCCAAAGCGTTTCATGAGGAACCCATCCATATGCTCGTTCGAGGTAGTCATCTTTGGCATATCCCCACAATTTCTTAAACTTTTTGGGAGTGAAAATTTTATCTGTAGCGCTATGGTCAGGACAAAATCGCACTGGGTATCCTCTAGTTTACATCCAATGATTTCGCGGCATCTTTTTGAAGTCACAGGAAGAAAAGCATCGTTTTTCAAAAAATTAGGCATATTCTTTTCCAGGGAAGGTAAATAGCGAGATGCCCTGATGAATAGAAAAATTACCTCCTGTCTCCTTTCTTGTTTATGGGAACGATCACCCGTTTGCCAATCCTTCGGCGCCCTCCCAGAACACCAGGCCACTCCTTTCGTATACACAGAGCTGAGAGGTGGTTAACTCAGCTTGTGTTCTTTGCTGTTACAACAAGAACCAGGCCACGTGTTAGTCACGACAAGAATAAGCAAAAGAACTCCTCTGTTCAAAGCCTCAATCGTTTCAGGTCGGATTTCATAACAACTTGCAGTCTTTCCAGTCTGCAATATTTGATAGCTTGGAAAACTTCGGTTGCAATGATGGATTTTTTCCCACAGAATGCACCCCTGTATTTCTGATGCTATGAGAGTGACTGAATTCAAAACAATTTAAAGCACTTTCTTCGTCTGCGATTGATAAACAACATACTTGTCATATTTTGGTCAGGATCAACATTTGTTCATCCGAATGCGTTCAAAAATTGAATTACGCTTTTTGTGGTTGCGTTTCGGGCTCAATCAGTGAACTTGATAAACACGTTTGTTATTTCGAAAAAGTAACTTATGAAAGCGTTGTGTCATTGAGTTTGTTTTCCAGGATGAAGTGCACGAACGTGACAGGTTCAGTGACTTCCTGCTCATCAAGCTCCGTCAGTTGGTGTCAACGCAAAATCGATTTCGTCTGATACTGATGAGTGCAACGTTAGACACCGACCTTTTTGTGAAATATTTCGAACCGTGCCCTGTTGTTACAAGTAAGACAAATATGATGTTTTTTAAGTTTTTCATCGTAGTGTTGTTTCAGTGCAGGTATAAAACGTTTGCATGTGCTCGCAAGGATATGTTGTAACGTGGAAGGCATCGGAGCTTTCGTTGTTTTTCGAATTCGATGACCAATAATAATGCAAGTTTCAAGTGTTTTTCTCATGGTATAGAGACGTTAGACAGCTTGAGTTAATATGTTTTGCACATTACGCCCTTTTTAGTTCCAGGTAACGTGTACGACGTCAAAACCTTCTTCCTCGAGGATGTACTCAAGTGGTGAATATGATACTTTGTATAGATGGGTTAAGCATGCTGTGGTGGTGTGAGTTTAAATTTTTTTCTATAGCATTTCACACTTGCAACTTTATTAGTCAGTTAACTGCTTTGTGCAAACTTCGGAAAGAGTAAGCAAATTACATGAAGGCTGTTTACTAGATGTAACAAAATGCTTACTTCACGATCCATCACATTTGTAATCGAGAAATGGTTTTGTTTTTCAGCACCGGCTATTTAAACAACCAACTTGATGTTTTGCGAAACAATCGAGAGAAATGTAAGTTTTTAATCAGCGGTGATGTGGACGAGAGTGCTGAATTACGAGCAGTTTCGTTTGATAAAAACGATGGATGCGCATTTGATGCACATACACCTAGCGCGTTTTCTCTTCACCAGGCGAAGGTCATCTAACATGTGTGACTGCCTGTGCATTCGTAAAGAATTTTCTCGCAGTTTCCGTGTAGGTGTACAGACGCATAAGTACAAAGTCAATAAATCTTTGTCTAAAGAAAGTGCATACGTAATGAGCTGCTTTGCGTATTTTACAGAAAGAACACAACGTGTTTAGAGCTGCTTTTTAAAGCAGCCCCAAAAGAAGTTGAATTCTGAACAGCGTTTTCTGACAAAATGGAACTTGAAAAAATTCGGTTGACCTTTTATGACCCTCATGGTTCCTGTAGGTTGATCTTAACTGCTAATGTTGGAGATAGATTCTCGGAGAGCTAACTCGGTTGAACAGTATATTATGAAAACGGATAAAATGTTAACTGTAGACAGTGGTTTCAGTCAACAAAGAAGGTGCGAAGGAGCCATGCATGTTGTTGTTGTTGTTTGACATCCGTGTTCGAAGATGTTTAACGAATCTGGATCAGATTCTTTCGTGCGTGGGTTCGAAAATGGCTGCACAGGCCGACCCGCGCGGTAAGGTGTCTACCGCAAGCTGGGAAGGGATACTTGCTGGAATCTCGGACCACGCGTCGTTCCCGTTTTCTTGCCACGGATCGCAATCGTTGCCTCTCCGCTGATTCTGCGCCTGCGGAGATAAGACCGCACCACTTGAGACGCTGTTCAGCTAAATCTCGCCATAGGTTGAAGTTGGTGGAGAAGTCACTTGGTGAAGCGTTCAGATTGTCTTCACAGTAAAGCGTTTTCTTCCTGGCCACCCACTGATCATTTGCCATGAATGAGTTCTCTGCAAAACAGTTGTTGTGCATTTGGCTTCCGGTGGACGTGACCTGTCCATATGATTTGTGCCTTGCCCATGAGAGTGTAGATGCTGAGCATGTCCGCTTTACTCAGAACTGACGTGTCGGGTATCTTGCCTTGCCAGCGTATCCTGAGCAGTTTACGGAGACAAGATAGCCTCTCGTGCCTTCTGTAAATGGTCCAGGTCTCGCAGGTATGACGGAGGGTGGTCAGAACAACTTTGCAGAACTTTATCTTAGCCTTTGGGGTAGACTTATACCACACCTCTTCCACTCATTTGAGCTCCGTCTACCATAAGCGATGCACGCTTTGGAGGTTCTATTTCCCAGCCAATGTTAGCTTTGCGAGTGAGAGCGCTGCCTGGACAAGTAAAGCTTTGCTTGAGTCTCTGGCCATTGGCAAAGACGCAGGGGCTTTCCTGGGGCAGGTTGGTGCATTGCCTCAGTCTTCTTGATGCTGATGAGAATCCAAAGTAATGGCAGGCAATGGAGACATACAAGTAATTATTTTGTGGCGGCTAGTGTCAGACTAAGCGTCATACTGCGGTTACAGCCAGGCCTTCCCATCGTGATTATTTGTAGCGTGTTTATGGCATTGTATAAGAAACAGGCCAGAATGTAGAATGAAGCTGTTCTTCATGGAACTCATATCTGACTTCTCTATGAAAATGGTCACTTTTTGTGAAACCTCAGCCGTTTCAAAAGATTTGTAAACTACGTCATTGCACCTTGTTTGATTGGTTTCTACAACGTTTCAAACAAAATTACGAGAGGAGTTCTTCATAATGCTCGCTCTTTACCTCCTTTGAAGTGTCACGAGTGGTCTGCGGGCGCCCATCTCCGCTTACTCGTCGCTCCGCATCACGCGACTACTTTCGCAGGGAATGCTGCATTGGTGGCAGGCCAATGAAAGTACGCCGGTGGTGAAAACAAACTTTCGCTTTGTGGTCTGCATGTCGGACAAGCAAAAGGCAATACTCCGACTCGCATGGTGAACGATGGGTAAATAATTAATCTGGCCTTCCCTAATCGTGACGTCCATTGGCGTTATCGAAATAGTTTTTGCGGCTTTCACAGAAATTTATATATATGTTTTTTTCTCAAAAATATTTTATATGTTTTAGATAAGCAGCAAGAGAAAGTTTTCAGTGACTGGTGCACACAGGGCGGTGGTGATGGCCCGAAGACTGGTGAAAAATCTCTTGTAAGTTCATTCCACATTCATTATTTGATTTGCCAGTGAACCTTCGTTTGCATGTATTCAATACAAAATGCTTTGGTAGACCAAGACGAAACAAAACGAATTTGCCATCGACACAGAAGTGGAGAAGCTCTCCTTGTAAGTTTGTTATTCATCTTTGAAATAAACGGCTGGTTGGAAATGTGGTTCGGTCAATGTCTCGTATGGGTTTCATATAAAAGCTAAACTAGTCTGTAATTTTTCCAAGATTTGTGTGCGCCCCCATCGAATGTTTAAATCGCTGTAGACGCCTCTTAGCTCAGCGTTGCATTTGTCCAGCAAAAAAGTTGTGTCTCTCAAAAGTACGCAGTTTAGGTGTGTATTACCTTTGGCCTTAACTGAATTGATATGACAATACCGTTGGCCATGATGAAACCTGAGCGATTATTCGACTTCGCATGTATTTCAGCATTAGCACGATAGTGTTCAACACGTGATGTTAAAAATAAAAATGTTGCTTGACCAAATTCCAACCGCTGCATAGTTGCGCTCAACCGAATATCCTCAAAAGTGGTTTAATGTTGAATTAGACCACAAAATTGGAAGAAAGTTTGGGTCACACACTGATAAAAATAACAAAAAAACTACCCAGCCTACCCGTACTGACCAGTTTGAATGGAGAGCAGCGGTGTTTGCAAAATTGTGTACATCACTTCTCCCACATACATCTTTGCGTCAATTAGTATCGGTTGTAGCGTGGCGGGTAACTTTGATAAATGAGCACTAATATCCTTCAAGGGCTTAAAAATGCTTTTGTTTGAAGTAAATGCGAAGCTGCTGACGAATGGATAGCGCAACAATTCGATGATGCCATATTTCGAGCCTGGCGAAACGATGATTCCGGCTTCGATCGAATTCACCAGCTTGTTGCGAATGATAAAGCACCAGGTGGGCTGTCGTTCATGTTTAGTTTGTTGTTATACAGTGCTTAGACTGTTTGGCATCGATAAGTCAGGAGATATATTCTTGTGGATTGGTTGTGCAGTGGTTCTTTTGATTACAAATGACCTGTTCGGTGTTTCATAACCAGGACAGAGTTGCTCTGTTGAAAGCAAAAGCGCCAAATACCTAACGAATGTCTTCTGTTCCAGTTGATTATCGTCACAGCGAGACGGGCATCACCGCGTTGATGGCAGCAGCGGCACGCGGAAGGATGAACGATGTGGAACGTTTGTTGGCTTCCGGCGCCGACCCCAACTTGATGGCGCGTAACCAGTTGTCTGCTGTGGATCTAGCAAGGCGTGGTAACCACATGGACGTAGCTGAACTGCTGGAAGTGCAAAAGTATGTTCTTATTGGAGACGTTATTATCTGACTCAAAGATTTATTATCTTATAAATCAGACTCTACCCAAAGAGTAGACTTTAACGTCACGCCACTCTCATTCGTGAATTTTGATGCAGGGGAGTTTCTCCTTACCGACAGCCGGTGGATGACCCATCGAGTTCGGATCAGGACAAAGAGTTGTTGTCGTTGTATCATCAGTCGTTCGACGACGACAACATCGACCATTCGTTGATCATGTGTCTGCTGCAAATGCTGTGCAGCACCCCTGACAACGGTTCGTTGAACACCGTTGGTGATTGGTTTCTGTGGTAAAGTCCGTTACATCGATGCATGCCAGACTCGCTCGTGTCGTATTTCGCAATATCCCTGGTTGATTTCAGATCGAGCATGTGATTTACAAACATGAAACACTTATGTTCGGCAGGTGCAATCCTTGTTTTTCTACCTGGTTATGATGATATCGTAAATTTACGCGATCTCATACTGGAAGGCGATGAGTTGACTGCATACAGTGATATTCGACTTTTCACTCTTCACTCGTCCATGCAGTCATCAGCTAACCAGAGTCAAGTGTTTAAGCCAATTCCTCATGGAACACGAAAAATAGTAGGTTCATTTTTTCTTTACATCTGTATTGGTAGGTTCGAGAAACACAGCCAAGTCATTATGAGGACCAGCACATCAAAGGATTTTTCTTGTAATGCTTTTAGGGAATTTCTCCGAACCCTATTTATCTGTTTCCGATGAAGCCCAATGAATTTGTTTTTCCGAGTTAATTTCGTTTCCAGCCACTGAATCTGAGAAAATGAAGTTGTTCAATCCTGGAAAACGTTTCGCTCATCCCATTGCTGTAAATTCAATGTTGTTTTGTCACAAGTTGGTATCACTATATATTAAAACACAAATGAAGATGTTAATCGCAGACGAGCTCCAATAGTTCACTTTCTGTTAAAACATTCTGCGTCACTCGGCTGTGTTCCGTCACCAGATTTTGTCGACAAACATCGCGGAAAGTGCAATAACCATCGACGACGTCGTGTATGTGGTGGACGCCGGCAAGGTGAAGTTAAAGATGTTCGATTCACTCACTTCGACGTCGTCTCTCAAGTGCGTCTGGATATCGCAAGCCAGTGCTATCCAGCGCCGAGGAAGGGCTGGCCGGTGCAGGTGTGTGATGATGAGGCGGAATATTCCATTCTGAGCGATTGCTATCTGATACCAAATTATTTATGCAATGATGAGAAGGATGACCAGCTGATAAATCGTGGAACCCTATTAATGTTTCGTAGTTTCGCCTTCGGCTGAAGATTAAACGTGAAATTTACGTGCTGACTTTTGTATGCTAAGAGGTTTTGAGTACCAATTAAAACGCAACATAAATGTTGATTCCAATGCGAAATACTACACATGAAGCATGTACTCGGCAGATCCGTAACACGCCTTGCATCGGGAATTCGTTTCGGAGTGCTGTTGACTTTAAACTATTGCTGGTATTTCTAATTCTGCATACTATGTTTGTTTGTGGACATTTTGTTTACACTTAGATCAAAGCTACTACCGTTATCTGAATGTGATGTAATTTTGTATGACAATAGCAAACCATTTTATAATGGCAAAGGTCTCCTAAATGGAAAAAAAGTTAGATCAATGGAGCCACCCAACGAATAAAACATCACACTTGACGCATCGCTATTAAGATTTGACCTGGTAGTGAATGATCTCTTTGGTCGCTTCAGGTGTGGTGCGATTCAGACAGC
>Ga0210059_1011643_pt1 | contig 13417 bp, 6 predicted proteins | sample Ectturendosymbi2_FD_188042 | JGI IMG/M metagenome (GOLD analysis project Ga0210059, IMG submission 188042) | Ecteinascidia turbinata endosymbiont from Florida, USA - Sample 2 (SPAdes) (version 2) | ecosystem: Host-associated > Tunicates > Ascidians > Unclassified | place: Key West, Florida...
ATTGCTTCTCCAAATAAGATTGACTTGAAGGTTGACTGTGGGTGGTGTGATTTTCCGTTTATGAACTGCCTCCCTTCTGCTGTGGGTTTAACGAAGTCTTTAGTGACAAAGCCGAAATCATCGTCAGCAGTTATGCAATGATTAACATCTAGGCATTCAACTTCACCCTTTTGATCGGCTGTGCAAGCTTGGCGAAACGTTAGTTCCAAACCACTGTTGGCAAATGCTGAAGTTAGTGCTTGTCGGATGTTTTCATTTGATAATTTTGATGTCATAGCCTCCTGCTCAAATTATACTGCACTCTGGAACTCAACGTTGATAGCCTGGTCTGAAAAGATGTATGGTTCCTCGTTTGAAAATACTGACGCGTGGATAAGTATAGTAGTTAAGATACTTGGAAGTCTTGTGGGGAAAGAAATGCAAAGAAAATTTGAGCTTATGTTGAGAAACCGTTTTGAAAAACGGATGGCCTGGCTCGTGATTTCTGCAATGGTTTCTATCGGAAAGCAAGGTGCTGACTCGATTGGGTCGCAGTACTTGATGCATGGTACTAAGCGTTCAGTCACAACCCCTAAGCAGGTCTAGAAACGCCACAGTAAGTTACAACTAAGCTTACAGAAGCACCGACTGTCACCGGCCGACCCTAGCAAAGTCACAAGAGTACTCATGACACTTGCACATACTGCAAGACATCCGGCAATTCCAGAGACAATGAATTACTGTTTTTCCTACTTGACATCAAATTAATTCAATATCAAACCATGTTAACAACGCCCAAAAATACACTGTTGGTGCTATGCCTGTAATCACATGTGAATCCTTGCTTTTCATACGCCAAGCACTGACAGACGTCGAAGCATGTCGCCTGGTCTAAATAATTGTCCTTCGGGTAGTGATAATAAATCATTGTGAAGTACAATGGACAAGCATGGCTTTTTGGTAGTCACAGGAGCTCTTCAGAAATCTTTCCGAACAAACATTTATCGAACTGAAATTATCGAACTGAAGTACAATCAACCACAAATTTCACTCATCTGCCAAACCAAAGCAAAAGCTGCTTTTCGAAACTTGGAGCTTATAGAAGCACATTCTGTAAACTAAGAATGATAATACAAGATATTAACTTCAGTGATATGTTTTAAAACTTTGTATAACCTGCCTTAAACACGACTTTACAACTCAACACTCACCAAACTCGATTCCCTCTTGATCGCATACCTGAGGGAGCAAAACCTTCAGTTAATGAACGGCCAACGTCATGAGGATCTACACTGTACTAGTTGTAATCTCATGTTCTATTCTCACTAGCCGTGCAACAACCATAAAACATCTGCGCCTCTCTGAAAACTCAAACGAATATTTTGAACTGGTAAACATAGTCTAACAGTTTCCAGACGGTCTCCGTTTTGACCTTTGCGGTCTCATCAGTGAATCATAGATCCACAGCCGCGGCCATCTGCCATTGTGGTTTCGAAAACAACTCCGTTGAAAAAAAAAGACCGATTCGATGACTAACACTCTCAACATCGTGCGTTTTGTTCATGCACCGAACTAATTTTCTCCAGATGCCAGCATCAGGCAAGTGAGAAAACCTTGCAGCAAATTGTTGACTCATGGTAATGAAAATCTATAACGTTTGAAACGAATGTTTCGTGCAAATCACTAACTTCAGAAAGGTTTCAATTCCATATAACTTCCTGCTACTTTAGGCAAATCATTATAAAACGTTTATACACACAGCATCGAACATAACTCACGAGCACGAAAACATGCTTATATCGATTGCAGCAGTTTCACGGATTTGATAAATTTTTACACAAATAGCCGACTGTTTCAAAACTTCTCAATGCGGTGAACCACATCAGAGGCTTCCAGATCATGAAAAATTCGTTTCTATTACGGTTCTTTTTGTCAGACAAAAAAAGCAAGACTCGGTGTTATTTACCGAACCAATGTTCCGAGAATAAAACTCACCGAAAACAGAAAAAGAAGCAGTTGCAGGGCAAACGTCGGGATATCCGATAAGTCATCACGCTGTAGCACCCAATCAACCAAAACATCTTCCAATTTTTCCGCTGAACAGCAGCTGCGTAAAATTTATTTACCAGATTTTGTTTGGTGTTTTACACACGGAGCAGAGTAACTTTCAGTTGTATACTTCTACAACAGCAGACGCGATGGTGATCTAACTGTTCCCCTAAATCCTAAAACGACCACTGCGGTCCCACCCCTTGTCTTGGTTTTCCGCAATGTATTACAGTCACAAATAACTGAAGGCGATGTTTGTTAAGTTTTGAGGTAAGGGAAGAAAAAAATCACGGCATACAGGGCAAACGGTGCAGACGTTTTTGATGACATCTCGGTTCGGAAAAAGTGAAACTCCTGGTTTGTTTTTCTTCAGATTTTTTATGGAAAAATTACGGCAATTTTTGCATCTTTGAATGATTGCCTTTGGAGAATGGCTAAGTGTTTCTATTATACTGCACAAAATTTTTGCAATAGATACACTGGTGTTAACTCCACTTTATCAGTAGCTGTTCAGACGTTCATACACTTTTTTACGTTGTCTTTGCGATAGATTTATTTGCTTATGGCTTGTATTGGCTGAGTATGCGGGCAAGGTGTTATGTAGCAGCATTTACTGTATGTCAGGGATGATTTATTCACTATCGCGAACGGCACGCATGAATTGTGGTATTTCATGGGCGGACCCACAAAATGTGATGAAAAATACAACAAAATACACAGTCATTTTTTCCTTTTAAGACAATAAGAAAACTATGAGCGAGAGAGACTTTTCTTGATTGTATCTGATTATCTTGGAGCTTCGTGTTGAGGTGACTGTGTATTCTAACTTGGGAAACGAATATTCTGACGTGAGCCGTCACTTCCTTACCCCAGGTTTATGTTGTACAGCGAGATGGACCGATAATTCCAGTTATTGCACAGAAAATCAAAAATACGATCCAGGATCACCGATTTCTCACAAATTTCGCCCGAAACGTCTATTCACGAACGTTCATTATTCATATTTATTATACTAAATCCTTGCAAAGTTAGATATAATCGGATTGAATAAAAATTTCAGAAACAAACCCCACAATAGCTTACCAACAACCAAACCAAGCTGTGACTGATGCAACTGTTACCACCGAAACACACACAGACAAATTGTTGTCATCCGTCGTGCAAGGTTGTGGCACGATGAACTCGCGAAGGAGATGCAGAATATCTCCAGGCAAAGCTGCAATTAAAGAGCAACAGTTAACGGCAAAAACAGTACCGCGAGCAAATAACGGTCAATCGGTACCTTTCACTAGAGCAACGCCTTTGCTGATTAGCTGGTCGGTTGTAGGGTGGTGCAAGCCGGTCAGTTGCAAGAAGCAGGTGCATATAAGACGCAGGAAAACTGTAATGCTAATCACAAGAAATAGCGTTTACGAACGCATCACGAAAAGAGTAAGATGAGGATATTTGCAACAGAAGCATACTCACAACCGAGAAAAAGCTAATTCGAACCTTGTGTGAAACAAACCTAACGATCCTTAGATGTTTACTAAGCAGTTCCTCACCAGAAAGACCAGAAAATTCACGCCACGCGTTATGCGATTAGAAGTGATTACACTGGACCGACTGTGCTTGCATTCCTGTGAGCAGTGATCAGCACCTTGCGTGCGGCAAAAAACTTAAAGAAAATCACCCAAGCGGTGGGTGATGCGAAAACCAACCAAACAGTTTGCTCGTTGCACATCAAACAGCTCGTGGCACGTGACTGTTTACGTATAATTTTTTTTACTTTGAAGCCCAGGCAGACAATTGACAAACGACATTCACTACCGAGTCCTCCAGTAAAAAAGGTAAACCATGCAAAAGCAAGAACCGTTTGACTCACATTAGGCGATTACGTCTTGTTGAATGCACCCATTGCTAAAAGGAGTATTGCTACCGCGCACGATTTCCACCGGTAATGTACTTGCAATGCGATTGCAGTTGGTTTGATGCTAGCTTTGTAAATTCTGACAGGAACTACAATAAATATGGCAACCAGGGTTGCGGAGCCGGAGGTTTTTGGGTGCAGTCGGAGTCGGATTTTTTGGTCCGACTCAGACTCTGGAGGTTCAATTGGATAGATTTTTTACATCACACTCCTAAGTTGGGAATTCCTGTTGAAATTGTGCAATTACTTATGTAACTTTAGTTTAAACTGTTGCTGTGTACCACGATTTCCATTGAGTGTTGGTTGCTACAAAATTCTTGACAGCCAACTTCATTCACTTTAATGTTAAGGATTCAGAGTCGGGAGTCGGAAATTTTACCTCCGACTCCGCAACCCTGAATTCGCAACAACAGGATAAAAACTACCTCCAAATCGAACTTCAAATGTGATAAACTTGCCGCTGTCACATAGCTGCAGTACAGGCACTAACTCTGATTTTTAACGACCACATTCGACATTTGCATTCAACACCTCAAGAAAATTTACAATCACCTTTCTGCTTCAGAAAACTTGGCTTTGAGTGTCACTGCGTGTTCCACGAAGCGCTGAGTAACTAAAAAAGAAGATCCCTGTATTCGTTGACCACATCACACTTTGGATCAAGTTGAGTTCGCTATTTCTCATTATTGCCGGGCATTACTTAAGTCGAGTTAATCCCCTCACAAGTTACAACTAACTACGCCTAAAATTGAGGAAAAACTCACACAAACTAATAAATACAAGATTCTCGACGCCAGACGTAAGAAAAAGAAAACTTCATTATACTCGCTTTATACTCCCTTTGGAGTGTCACGCGGCTACTTTCGCATTAAATGCTGCATTGGTGGCATGCCAATGGCAGGCAGCACCGCGCGTGAAGCTTTTCTCACATCCCGAGCACGAGACTGGACAGGTCGTAAGCACCGTTTTTTTATATCTTCGGTGTGACCCCGCCGGGATTCGAACCAAGTCTAGCAGCATCAGTGGCGGGCTCTATCTCCTAGGCCACTTTCACTAAAAATATTTCTGCAGAGCAAAATACCTCGGAATGATTGTGCAAAATGAAGAACAAGCGTTCCTGTGCTTCACGGTTAAGGTGTGATATAAAATAGTCCATGCGGGAAAGCAGCGTACAAGAGTTATTAGCACGTCAATTGTTTTGATACTTCAAACAAAGTTTCGTTTGGATGCGTGACTTCACCTTTTACAGCAAGATGCAACCTAAGATAACGCCCGTCAGAAACATTTTCACTTTACTCTTCCAGTGTGTGTTACCCACCAACAAGGAATGACTTAGAAGGGCAAGGGGGGGTACTCGGTTTGTGAACAATTTTTCTCTAAGAACAAAGGTATCGGCGTTTCTCAACTTACCTCAGATCGCAGCGATTGTAATGAACTTTTTTGGTCTTTTACTAGGCCTGCGCGTCTTGTCACTTTCCTACTTTTTAAAACTAACATGGTGGAGATGCCATATCGAATTATAACTTCAAGCTCAAGTAAAACATGGTAGTCTTGATGGTGAATTATATAACTTCACAACTCACCTAGATATTCAAGTAACCCCTCAACATCGCGTTTAATTTCCAATGCAGAGACCAGGCAGCTGAAAAATGTCTGAGATAAAAACGGAAATGAGAGAATGGACAAGTTCACCTGCGAAAGCAAAACCAACATGTATTTACAAATCACAAAATGTGCAAACAGCTGGTGCACGGTCAATTCAGCCTAACCTGCACACACGGAATCCACTGGTTAAACAAGCAGCTCACTAGCATGTCTGCAAAGTTTGCTTCATCGTGGTTAAATTCTGTTTCTCGTTGAATTAACCTGAAATAATGTTGTTACCAAAACGTACGAGTCTTTCATCAGGGAGTTGAGGTCAACAACAATCATCCTATAGTTAAATAAAGCGCTTTCCACTGTGTCAACTGTAGAGCATTGCTAGATTGAAAAGGTAGCAATAAATCATTAATAACTTATTCGCAACGTCACTGAGCAAATGCTTTACCCGAAACAGTGATTAACAAAACAGAAAATGTGTGAGATTATATCTGCTTCATCATCAACTTCGGAACTTTGAGATGCTGGGTCCAATCTGCAGCTATTTCGCTTCTGAAACACTCAAACATTGAAAACGTGGGATTTTAGGTCAATCTCTTACATTATTTCAACATCATCAAACCGTAAAGGAACTCAAAAAACACACCATCGCATCTATGGTAGGCTTGACACTTTTCTCTATTTTCATCAGCAGTGTCTCTATCTCTTGAAATGGAATTGGATGTAGGAAGTGATGTCTCCTGGAAAAGTTTCTTATATGCGATTTGAATAAGAGCTGGAAATACTTACCCAGTAGGCAAAATACTTACTCTAAAAAACACAAATAGTATCTGATTCTTGGCTGTGAAAGGATTCCTTTCGATAGAACAAGTAAAGGTTTTGAAGTCGTCTTCGTTACACCACATAACCGTCACGCCCAAGATTTACTGCGCTAACACATTCACCGTCTGTGATACCGTTTTGATCAAACAACAAGCTAGCACCAGGAAAACCCGAAACTGCACCAGCCCAAAAGTGTGTCAACAAAGACAACACGGAATTTCCGGGTTATACTGTAACTTAGCAAGCTGCATGATGGTAACTGTGGCACACAATTTCCCAAGAAAAATACACGCTTCAAACTTTACTTGGAAAAAGAGCAAGCAGTTTCAAGAGCGTGACTTTGCACTTTAGCGTTCTTCTTCACAACACCATTCGTGATGACATGCAAGGTTTGATCGAAAGCTGACAAGCTTTGCACAAGCGGGACTTCAGGAGAGGAGCTGAAAAACACAGCTTCAGCTTAGAAGGCAGAGCAAAGAGGCCGTTTTGGCGCGAGAGGAAAGAAGAAATGCATCCTAAGCTTACTTGTCCAAAAGGCTTTGAAGCACCACGTACCTGAAACAGAATAGCAAAGCATCAGCGATAAAACAGTTGAAAAGTTTGCAACAAACTCACTACTCACCCGGCGCATGTCCTGTCTGGTGAATCAACAGCCAGTAAATGTATTAAACTCTTGCAAACTGCATTGAGACCTAAATCAATGAAACGCACTGTGTGAATATATCATGCGCTACCAAAAATGATGCTTGAAGAAAAACCGCTCCTAGTTGCTCACAACCATTAAAAAGTGATCAACTTGCAGCATTGCCTAATCACAGCGTGCTTAAGTTTAGGTACATAATTCAAATAAAACAGAACACATAGCGAAAACATATTCCTACTTATTACCTGCCTCGTCGCTACTTTAAAATGACAATTTTGCAGACCTGCGGTTGTGTGTATGCCATGAATTTAAATTCAAATAAACGTAATTGCACTTCAGAAAAGGCAAGAGACGAAAAACAGCAGATTAACTTTAAAAGTACACACGGAAATTTTTTGAAAATGCTTTCAAGCACACAACGTTTAGTGAAAACTTGGCTTTGTGATGTAAACTTTAGTGCTTGTGCTAAGTCGAAATAGTTTCAGAAAAAATAACTATGCACAAGCAAAGCAAATGAAAAAAGCAGTACCGGAAACTGCATGACAGCTTGAAAAAAACAGCTCTTGATCTGACAAAAGTAATATCCCATCGTATATCAAACTGTAAAACAAAATTACAGGATTTGTATGAACAACAGAGTTTATCGTAAGCACAAACTATTACGAACTTTTTCTGTCTGGAGGTGATACATCTTCGTTATTTAACAGAGCAGAGACCATGCTACTCATGTCACAACCTGTCTTTAGGCTTTAAGCACACCACGGCTACCCTTTTCCACAAACATGAAAATGTCTCCATCTCTAGCATCGCGTTGCCGAGCCCTCGCTCGAAACTATACTAAAAGTGGTTTCGTTAAAATTTTAGTCTTGACACCCTAGGTGAACGTTTTATGTAGAGATCGGCCGATATGGCTTTTTTGAGGCCGATATCAATACCGATATTTCCAAAATTTTTAAATCTTGTTTTCTGCTTCATTATCAAAAGTATGGTGTATTTTATGCCTTACCTTTTTTTCAAAAACTTCAAAAATCAGGATCTATGAGCTAAAATTTTTGAAATTGCAGCAATTTTAATATTTGATTAACTTGTTAGCACTGTTTACAATGAATAAACACAGTGCCATGAATAAAAAAAGGATGTCAAAATAACAAACCAATAAGAAGAGCACTGAATGTAAGAGAACTGCCTACGGTGCTTAAACCAAAAAAAGCAAAAACAGTGCTTGAAAGTTCAAAGATGTTGAACAATGAAAAGGAAGAAGGAAGTACAAATGAAGTATCAAGTTAAAAAGGTTAAAATAAGTACAGCACTGTACTCAATTGCCCATTGCCAAAAATGAACATTTTTCCAAAACAGCAGTAGCTTTTTTGGTCTATGACAATACGTTTGTTAACAGTTACTATACTACATTATAACTCATGTGAAATTTTGATTATGTATATATTTCACGAATCAACCTTTCAGATTCTTCTGCAACTCAGTGGGTTTTCAATTTGAAAAGTCAATCCAAGTCTTAAAGAATCAAGTTTGGAATTTTGATGTAATTTAACATTAAATAACTGCATGTCCTTAAAAAAGCAAACTACGGTACTTGCATTAGTTACTGCAACTGAGGTACTGGCATTGGTATGAAATGAAACACTTCAACTGATTTGACAATACTCAGTAGTTCAATATCAACAGTTTAAGATTGTCATGTAGAAAGCACGATTTTTCTGCATTTTCACCAAGTAGCCCGCAGTAAGTTAGGCGGTTATGTGCAACCTAGCCTAAACAAAAGCAGCATTAGGCTATAACCGATTACCGCCCCTCCGCCAGAAGTAAAGTCGATAAGACAAAGTCGCCATGGCAGTAGCTACGATGCACATGTGCGCATTACGCATCCGATGATTGTGGAATAATGCCACGGTAGTTCTGATCCAATCATAAACACTGCGCTTTTAATTTGCGTTGTTGCGAACACTGCATTTGCTGATCGTGTTTACTAAACAGACAACAATTGTGATGCAACAGTGAAAACTGACTACCGCGCTGCTATCCGCCCACACGACAAATCACCACTTCAAAGTATTTGTGAAATGTTGGAGTAGCGCTTCCGTAACTTGTGTACCATATGCACAAACCAGCACGTTGCAACAGCTTGGATTGTGAGATCACAATCATGCCTCGAGGAAAATGTCAAGTAAGTTAACCCATGAACATGATATTTTAGCTTGCGTACAGTATAAACCAGAGCGCTAGTATGGGGCGCCGTTCGTAAAAATATTATATCTGACAGATTTAGCACAAAAGCTGCTATCTCTGGTATATTTAGCTATCACTGCGCAGAGATAGCTGTCTCTGCGCGCATTTAGCTATCTCTGTGCACATTTTGCTATCTCTGTGCAGAGATAGCTGTCTCTGTGCGCATTTAGCTCTCAGCACAGAGATAGCCATCTATCTCTGCACGCATTTAGCTATCTCTGCGCGTATTTAGCTACCTCTGTGCACATTTAGCTATCTCTGCACGCATTTAGCTATCTCTGCACATGTATAGCTAAATCTGCATACATATATAGTGCTGAAGCATGTCGGAGGAAAACATGGTATCCTGTCTGAAGAAAAACTTGGTGTTCTGTTTCAGTAATCCAGACAAAAGCTATGCTACGGCAAGGCACGAATTCCCTGGCGTCATGTAAAGCTAGGTGGTTTCAGGTCTAAATTATACTGGTTTGATAATAACATTGGTTTGTGCAAACGATGGGCTACAGTAAACTTGTGGTGGTGGTGGTCTCAGTGTTAGTGCCATTTTTTGCTTAATATTTCAAAGAGGATCTCGTCAAGTCTGACCATTCCAACTGTTCTCACCAGGCGGAGCTCACCGCCTCTCAGCACCTTCAGGTGCACAAAGAGAATGCTCTCACAGAAAGAGCGCGTTAAAAGCGAAGTGCTCGCTTGGAGATGAGCAGCGTTTTGTAAAGAGAAAAACGCTGTCATAGAAAAAGTGCATTGAAAGGAAATGCTCGGTTATGCGTTCTTGCCCGAAAATAACGTTGGCAACACACATCCCTTTAGTACCATTATCACAGTAAACCCTACTGCTTGAAGAATCAAAGAAACGAAGGATGCATACAGTAGCCTAGCTTTTGCCAGGATCACTGAAGGAGAAGACTAAATTTTTCTTTAAACAGGACCCATTGCACCTTATGTTTGCAGCTTGAGTTGCTTTAAATCTCGCACCTTGACTTCGCATTTCAGTGAAGGAATGCTGGTTATGTTAAGTAATAAGTAGGCTAGGTATTGCAGGTTATTACATATACGAACGTATGCATCCTTCGTTTCTTTGATTCTCGAAGGGATAGCTAAATGCGCGCAGATATAGCTATCTCTGCACAAAGATAGCTAAATGCGCGCAGAAATAGCTATATCTGCGCAGAGATAGCTAACTGCGGCCGTTTTGGCCGATATCGATATATCGGTAAAACCCAAATATCGGCCTGGCCGATATATCGGTTGATCTCTAGTTTTACGTGCTCTGAAAACGATGTGAATTTGCCAAAACTGATTTCATAGGTCATTTCGAATCATTAATGTCTGAAAAATGCGGTGTTTGCCTAGTAACAAGTTGGCACAAGCGTGCGAGACTGTTAAGGCAAATCTGAAAACCCTGCAAATTTTCTTACGTAAAGAAAACAAGATGAATGATCGACAGGTGCAGATTAACCCAATCGCATGTCAGAAAACTTATTATAAACCAGCCTAATCTGCACTTTACTGCAGGCGCAGCTTGCGGCAGTTCATGATGCTAAGAGCACTTAGCTCGTTAGAAAGTGCTCAAACGATTGAATCAAAAATATAGCCACGTCGTATTACACTGGTCGTCAGATTACTCAATAATCCGATATCACCAGTTCAATCCTCCACTGATATTTGCTTTTCATTTTTCTACTTGGAATCTACATTCGACGCATTCACGTAACTACGTTTCCATCAAACTTACTAGCTGTGTGGGCAATACTGTTGGCAGCATCGGTCGTTTTCACACGATACAAGGCAAAACATGTGGGTACATTGACACTTAATTATCGAAATTTCAAACTGAAAGAAGGTTCAACTTTATTGTACTCACTTACCCACTTTACACTGCACTGTTATCGGATTCGCGTTAGATTGGCAATTCCACAAATCACTCACGCACGACCGTGAGTGTCTCACCGAGTGGCTTGAGCGCGTTTTTTCAACCACATCCGATTCAGTGAATCTAACTACCAGAGGTAGGTTGGGAATCCGATAATAAGGGATTCGAGTGGAAAACAGGTTGGGTGGTTTGTGTAAGTCTTGTGCAACCTTTGCAACCTTTTCTGTACTTGTTTGATGCTAAAACCACTACCGTGGAACAGATTAGCCTATTAAAGCTAATATGTAGCAAATGTAGGCTAACTACACCAATGTGTCATAAAAGTTTGTGAAATAGGTTACAATTGCAATTTGCCGAATTGCAGTTCCTACTGTTCATAGATTACGACTTACAACGTGCTGTAAATCCTCATATTTGACACTCCGTTGTATTGTACTGCAGAGAAGAGCCTGGTTAATGATCTTGACTGAAATCAACAAAGTGGTTTAAAATGCAAAAACAAACTCCCATTTCCTGCCCTGTAGAAGCTGTTTAAATTTTATTACAGTCACTTGAAGAGTGCAATTGCGACGCGGTTTTCATGACCTCATCCATCGCCCAGCAGGTCTCTTACGATTTTCTCTGCTGGCTGTTATATTTCCGGCTACACTAAACAAAATCACGTTTCGGCGATTCCCAGGGTTGTCCGTGGGACATATTTATCTGTCCCATTCCCATAGCAATTTATGCCTGTCCCATCCCATCCCATGGGACGTTTCCCATGGGATTCCCATAGGAATGACATTCCCATGGACAAGCCTGGCGATTCCAACTACACCTACGAAAGGCACCTATCTGTAGTGGAATCAGCTTTCATCTTTTCATTTTCACCTATTCCCCAGCTTTCCCAAAAACATAGGCCATGTGCACGAAGCAAATCTTCGAGTTTTGTGCAGTGTAAAAACGCCCCAATATCGAGTTCTAAAGTGCGTTCACGAAGGTAAGCTAAGTGCAACGAATCGTTCACACGTCAATCTGATAACAGTGCAGGGTAAAGTGGGTAACTGTGTACTCCATTTGGAGTGTCTTGAATGGTCTGCGGCACTGATCTCTTTTTTTGCGCAACCACGTGATTACTTTCGTAATGAATACGTATTGGTGGCAAGCCTGGCGATTCCAACTAGCCGGTGATCTACGGCACCGGCTAGGACAAGATGACACACTGGATTAAGCACGCATCACTAAATATGGCAAGTTGGGTTCGATTTCCGGCCGGGTTATACCGAAATCTAGAAAAATTGTCCCTGGGGCCAGGTCAGTCTCGTGCTGGGCGTTAATGGGTGGGTTTAAGGAAGAAATTCACGCGGAGAGCTGCTACGGTTTTGTCATCACTGCAACATTCACTACGTGAGTAACCGCGTGCCACTGCATGCAAGCGGGGATGGGCGCCGCAGACCACTCGTGGCATTCCAGGGAGTCCCAAAGCGAGTACAATGAAACTGAACCTGAAGAAACGGGGCAGCAAAAGTTTTAACGTGTACAGGAAAACAAACGTACAACTGAATTGAGAAAAAAATGTAAATAAAAGCCATTTAAGCAAAAAAAATAGATCGGCAAAATTTTCCGTAAGAAGTCGAAACCGTTACCTTATCACAACTTCGTTGCTTGTCCCCTGCAACGAGTCAAACATAAAACCTGGTAAGTCCGAGTCCAGAAACAATCGGTCAAAGCCATGTTTTGCGACAAGTGAAAGAAGAAACCTCATTAAGAACTGGTTGATCACATCTAGCTGCATCAAGAAAGCTTTCTTTATGGAAGCAAAAATTGAGTCTGAAAAAAATGTATGCGCTCAACGTTGCTACTGTATGCCAATTACTACAGGTAGGCCAAACCCCACCTTACCAAATACAATCATATGTTAGCAAACGTGAATCTGTGACATGTAAATAAATACCTTCCAAACATGGAACGCATTAATGGAATGACTCTTCGCCAGTGGCGTACGCAGAAAATTTTCATGGGGGGGTTTCAAAGTGCCCAAATTTTTCTTTGCACTAAAATCGAAAGTATGATAAGAAAAAATATAAAACAAGCAGCAATACAATACGCAAACGGTGTCAAGCAGTTATAAACACATATTTAAACGCCTGTTGGATGTCTCACTTAATCTGCTAATAATCTGTTCCGGGGAAGGAGTGTAATTTCGACAAATGGTTAACAATGCAAGCCCGTTCATTCTGGTATCACTGGTCGTACTTCGCAAGTACGTTTTTAGTCTGCGTAAGGTAGAAAAAGATCGTTCACTGGTACACGTTGTCAC
>Ga0210059_1011644_pt1 | contig 13417 bp, 9 predicted proteins | sample Ectturendosymbi2_FD_188042 | JGI IMG/M metagenome (GOLD analysis project Ga0210059, IMG submission 188042) | Ecteinascidia turbinata endosymbiont from Florida, USA - Sample 2 (SPAdes) (version 2) | ecosystem: Host-associated > Tunicates > Ascidians > Unclassified | place: Key West, Florida...
ATATGATTTTTGTTGTCCCCAGCGTACTGACCCCAACTTACCTTCACTTCAATGCTAGCTATTAATGTTTCGTGTTTTCTGTAAGTTTTATTGTCCTCTTGTGCAGTGTCACTTCCATCACTATCTAGACCATCGCGTAGCCTACGATGCTACACCGTTGTGCTATACTCCACGTCGTTCGGAACTTCTGAGGCGATAAGTTAATCTGATAATTTGAAGGGTATTTCAGATTTCAGCGTTTTCCTAAATACTTCCTCGGGCCACATAGCTAATTGCCCACCCCTGCCTTAGGCTACGGTGTTTTTCCTACACACGGAAACAGTTCAAAACTGGCAACACGAACAAGTGGCCCCTATAAGATGGTGTATGCCCAAGGGTAAAACAAAGCATGTTACACCGCCATTCTACCTCGCGCGGATTTGAGGGTCAGTAAAAAAGATGCCTTGCTTAACACTAACAATCCTTGGGTCCCTGTCGGTTGTTTGTTGCACAACTCTGCCACATCTGGGCAGCGGGATTGGAAAAGTGTGCTGTACCAGGGTTTTTAACGTTGTTTTAGGACCCCGATTCGAGGCTCTAGACGTGAAAATTGGGTCCCTTGAATCAGAGAAAATTATCATCGGGTCCACAGAATCAGAGAAAATCGGGTCCCTAACATCCTCCTTGAAAAAAACTGGTTGTACATATGCTTAAGTTTCACCTCCTTGAAAAAACCTGGTTGTACATTAGTTTCACCTTGAAAAAACCTGGTTGTACACATGCTTAAGTTTCACTTTCTCAGGGTTAAAAACGTCAGTGTGTCGTTAAACCTTCTGGTGTTCATAAACCAGATGATGGTGCCCACATCGGAGCACTTGGCCATCGACACGTTGCATTTGTTATTGCATCTTCCGGACGACCTCAGATTGACATTCGCGGTACGTTACGGTATTTCCAACATACCTGTCGCAGAATAGCAACATGCATTTCATACAGTTGAAAGTAAATACATATATTTTTCAAACGAGAGGCCGCATTTATCAAAACAGAAAAACGATTTCCACCGGAAAACTTCCTTGAGCGCATTCACACGACTATCTTGCCTTGGTTGGCGAAGTTTCGTAGTAAACGTGCAAATAAACACATCAACTCAGCGGTCTTGAGTTATCCCACCATCGGTTTCAGCGCTTTAAACTTCAACCCTGTAATGGTCAAACTTGCTGGTACGAGACAGCCACAAACGTCTCGCATGTGCGTAAACCGAGCACTAATGTGAGAGCTTCCGTGCTACACCACCATCAGCGATTTGAAGCGCATCTCATACAGACATCAGGATTGAAATCAGCACTGGCAGTTGTCAAATAAAACTTGTAGCGACTAGTGGCTTGATCACACCCAACTTCGGTGAACGCTGCCGCAACGCGATGTTGTCACGGGCATCGATTCCAGTTAATCCAACAAGTGCTGACAGGTGAATATACGGTGCAAAATCAAGAAGACTTCTGAAGATGTCATAAAAACGTATACCATAAAAAAACTTCGGGTTCGTTATCCTTTGTCAAAAGGCTAAAAACAGTTCCCCGTGGGTATTTCTTACGTTTTTTCGCATTTGGTTTTGAAATAAACATGACGCAGCGCTACTCAGTTTCAGACCTGTGCGTGATCTACGCTGGCAAGCAAATGGGCAGTGAATGGAACCGGCAGCCCCTATTGTTCATTTGAAGTTTTGTCTTCGAGACTGATTTGCGATGAAAAAGACACAGAAAGGTTGGGCATATAGGACCGGTTCACGTCCCGACATTTCGACAGGTTGATTCAGTGGAATAAGAATGCAATAAAGAAACAAATCAAAGTGTTTTCATAACTTTCCTTTGACATGCCGCATATCACCAGTGCCCATGACCCCGCTATTGTCGATGGACCGTATATTTGAAGGTAACTTGGGACGTTCACCCTTTTCTCACTGATTAGGAAATAATTGTCACGCAAAAGCAAGCGATGCATCAGAACGAATAAATGTTCTATCAGCGACGAATGGGTTCTCAGCACAGTCAACGCAAGACAAGCGATGCTAAGTCGAAACCGCTTTGCGGGAATTCGAACGAAGTCATCCTTCAAGGAATGGTGTTCAGAATGAACAGAGCCATTCCATGCGCGTGTAACTTAAGGTCAACTGAAAACGAGCGACACAGTTGCTACATGAATAAAAAGGCACTGTCGGCTACGTTGCAACGCTTGTTCCATTCTTAATTAAGGGATCCTTTACAGAAGGCTATTTTTGGCCAATAAATTAAGGTGTACAAACTGCAGCTGCATAAAACGTAGCAAGAACCCGTGCAGAACACGCTGTCGCCTACAAGCAACATGAGCGTGGCCTTCGTTGTCTGACGCTTACCCTTAAGAGCGGTTTGTAGTTTGCAGCTGTTGCACGTAACCAAATAACCGAAACAGAGAGGGACTATCACAGAACAAATAAAAGCTCAAAAAACACGCACATCTTTTGCACCTTCGCAGTGAGTACCAACAATACAGAGTAGACAAACTAGACATTTAGAAGTCGAAAAGATAGTCATAAATGTTAAATTTCACAAAAAGATGCTGTGTCTCAGCACAGAGCTGAAGCAATTAAAGTGGCATGATAGAAGCAATGCGGTGGGCAATAAAAAAGTTTCGGCCTACCTTCAAAGTCAAATCACCACTTCACATCACATAAAATTACGAAGAGAAAGAACAGTCTTAGTGCAACGAAAAGAAGACTCACATACAAATAATGTGCAACAAAAACTGTCAACCCTGCTTTCACTCGTTAAAATAGCTTGCTCTTTGCTAGAAAGGTCAGGAAATAAAGTAAACTGGAACTAGTGTTTTGTTTGCTACGTCAAACAAATTAACATAACCTCCAGTGAAGAAGCTGGGCTGCACATGAAGCTGAAGCTCTAGGGCTTAATGTACGTTGGCTCGCCATGCAAGCCTTTCATTCTCATATGCCAAGCAATACTTAAAGCTGACGAAATAGTACGAAATTGATGAATAACATTTCGTGGAATAAAATAGATATCGTTGTCATAGAGCTTGATACGGGAATAGCGAACCCCTTCTCGTCTCATCTGATTCAGCTTCGCTTCATCCACCCAACGGACGCACTGAAACAGCAAATGCAATCGCTCGATCATCTGCTCGCCCATGTCACGTATGGTTTGTTTTTGACGGAAGCCATACCAAATGCTCCAAGCAAAATATGAAAGCGTCTGGTGGGGCATGGGCAAAAAAACAAACGCCGTGCACATCGCATGCGATTTATCGCAAAAACAACGATTATATACGATAAATCCTTGATATTTTCACCTACAAATGTACGTAGTCCCTTCAACCAGAGACGTTGACAGCTGACTGTATTCCTATTTGCTGTGTTAGAATCACTGTTTGAGACACTTTTGAAAGGAGACGCAAAAAAACTTCGTAAAAAATTTGATATATGCCATTGTAATTTTAAGCAGAAGCTCCAATTCCATTAATAAACGCTGCAGTGGCAGCTGAGAGAAACAGCTATCAACCGGCGTTGTACGAAAACTGCAGCGATTTCCAACTTGGCGCTCTTCAAGACCCCTTACGAGGGTGATAAGCTGTTAGGACCTCCTATTCAGTAGTACAAGTTTTCGATTCATGGTTCTTTCATTGCGAACAGGAATAACTTTTTGTTGTGGTTTTGTGTACCATGATGCCAACTTGTTTCGCAAAGAAATCTAAGCATCATCTGATTGTAGCTTTCAGATGCGAGACTGAACAGATGATTACGCCATGTTTTGACCTAAAGTGATTTGCAAATTTCGTGTTAAATTCCCAGACAAAAATCACGACGATGTGCTTAGCTCTGGTTAGAGTTATAACTAACTCCTGGTTCTTGACTGGTATCACTTGTTGGTTCAAGTTCCTGAACATTCAAGCTCAACAAAAGGTTGTTATGTGCATTTGTGGAAAGCAGCCTAGCAGCATTTTTTATTTGGTGGTACCATGAAAACTACGAGTATTCTAAACAGCACTATCCAAGAGTTTGATAAAACACACTGCATGCTCGGAAATATTGCACAATTTGTATCACTTTTTAACCTTTTAGTGATTTTTTAACCAAAACAGAAAACTCAACCGACCTCTAAAAACTGCACAGATAAATGCTGTTTTTCTTAAAAATATTTTCTTGTCTATAAGGTTCAAAAAGTTTATCATTTTCATTCACGTCGTCAGTAGCATGCTACAAATGCACTGACATTCAGCGAAATTCCAAGCTTTCAAAAATAATTTTAGATGAAGAAACTGATGCACGGCAGTTTTGGTATGAGTGATTCACTAGCTCACATTCAAAACATTGTGCGGTTAGTATTTTTTTAGATAGCATGACATTGATTTTGCTTTTACCCAACAAAGCTTCGAGCCTGAGTATTAAACTCGAATTGCTCCGAGAGCCAAATGGAGCCTAATAAAGTAACCCGAGGGCCGCATTATGACGCTGACGTAACAGTGACGGTACCTGAACCTTACTAGAAACAGCTTTTACATCTTATTTCCTGCGAAAGGTGTCGTGAGTTACAGGCAAATCAGTTGTAGCCGTCTCTACGTTCGTTTCAAGGAACTTGTTTTCTCGCTAGCCGAGCACTTTTAAAAACCGGCGGATAAATTAAATAACTTAAATGTTAATTATTTGAAAATTCCCCAAAAAACATCGCCAGCCGCACAAAATGCTGTCGCGGGCAGCATGTGGCCCGCGGGCCGCGTGTTTGAGACCCCTGGTTTAAGCAGATGGTGAACAAGTGAAACTGGTTATACTACGTAATAGCTGGGTAACTTACGTCGACGTCGGCATCTTTTTGGCGAGTTCATTAACAAATTTGAAGGTTTTTCAAAGATGTTTCACCCAATAAAATATTGTCACAATTTTTGGACCACGTATGATGTTCTGGATTATTTACAAAATGTTCTTACAACTGTTTCACTTTTTCTATGCTTCGAGTCATCTTATATAAACATGTTTCAATGAACCCATCTAACAAAACCAACAGACCTGCACTTCAAACACATGCACTTCATTGTAACGCGATAAGACACACATCATGTTGTGTACTGGGACAATGTGGCATTTACTTTGTGAGCCACTGGTCCAACACTAACCACATGCTAAGTCAATCTTCTGTAAAACAAAGATAAGGAAATAACTAATTCTATGCAGTATATACATAAGGTGTATGTTGCAGTATTGCAATAGTCAGTGCGTCACCACAGGACCCGCTCGTGCTTTAGGCAGAGGGGCCCGTTGGAAAATTTCGCGACAGTCTTCCCACCAGCCATCCACAAATGGAGGATCTAGATTGCGCCCGCTACGCATCTGAGGAGGCGAAGAGGACAGCGCAGAGTGCTTCTACTCTGGGAGACTTGAAAGCCGCGCGCAATCGGCAATCACGCCATAAGCTATGGAAACTGGAACATCACTTCGCTCACAAGGAAAGAACACGAAGTAGTTGACGAAGCCAAGCGATATTCCTTGGATGTTGTAGAGATGCCAACGCTGTTGAGCTGGACGACGGGTGCAACCTCTTCTACTCAGGCGTTGAGGCGGCAAGGTTTGCCCAGGCCAAATTGGTATACTTGTAAGCCCTTAGTTGGAAAACTGTGTTGATGAATGGATCCCACTTGGAGGAAGGGTGTGCATGCTAAGATTGAAGGTGCAAGACGTTGGGAACGATGCCCGCGTATAGAAGGTTGTGATCGGCCAACATGGTGATATTGACGTTAACGGAAGACTCCTGCTGCAGCTGTGCTGAACAACGCACTTTCTTCAACATAGAGATTTGCATGAGTACACCTGGTGCAGATATTCGTCAACGGTCACTCATTGATTTCTGCGCATTTTCAGCTGACGTTCTTGTCAAACGGGGTGCAGAAGTGTCGACCGATAACCACCTGCTGGTTTCCTTAATAAAGTGGGAGGCCTTGGCAGACAAAGATGAAAGAAAGACCATTGCGGACAGCTCATCGTCCTTATTCCGACCCAGAATGCACAGCGGACACAGAGTGGCGGCTGTTCAAAGCAGCTGTTGCTTCAACTGCTGCTCAGGTACGCGAACGGAAGCGATTCGGTGTGGCGAATTATGGCAAAAAAAGTAACCCTTGGTAGAACATAGATGAAAGACGCTGTTCAAGCAAAGAAAGTAGCCTAAAGGCATGGCTTCAGAATAAAGCCGACTCTTCTTTGCATTCACAGTACGCTGAGGCGCGTAATCTTGAATCTTAATCTTGAATATCTTGCGTAATCTTATCTTGACGCGTAACATGAATCTTGACACTGAGCGTAATCTTGGCAGATATTCGGACATAAACTGGATATCAATTACTGGCAAGCCAACAAGGTGTTCTGACAAACCATCCGGTGTCTCCGCCGGCAAAAGATCTCATCTGCTAGATCCATCAGAGACCAAACTTACTCAGCTATGAGCAGGACATCCTTGGTAGATGGAGAAAGTCCTCCTGGTTATCAAAACACTGAAGGCTGAGGTGAAATCCGACCTGAAATGCCTAAAGCCTTCAGTCAAGTTCTTTGGCTGACTCGTGTGTGTCAGGTGGCCTTGTGTTCTGGTAAGAGCAAACTGGGGTGATCATCCCCATACACAAAAGGGAAGACAGGAGTGGAAGCACCAAACACCGGGGTATATCTCTCCTAAGCCTACCTGGGAAAAATGTATGCCAAATGCCTTAAAAATCATGCTGCGAAATAATTGAACCAAACTTGGATGATACCTAGCACGGTTTTCGTCTTGGGCGTAGCATTAAAGACCAAATTTTTACTCTCCAGCAAATTCGAGAAATTTTGGGAGTGTGCCAAAGACGTCTACGCTTGTTGTGTCAACCTTGAGAAAGCATATGACTGAATCTCTCATGAAAAGTTTTGGTGAGTGTCGTGAGAGTATGATGTTGACAGCCGCCTGTCATTGGCCTTCAAGACACTGTATTCCTGCTCAAAAATTTGAGTCTGTGCCAACGGAGTTAAATCACAACCACCCTATTAGTATTGAACTCTGACAATGGTGTGTGCTGTCACCACCGCTCTTCATAGTCTACAGCAGGGGTTCCCAACCTTTCTCTGACCATGTACCCCGTCATCAATTTGACAGAAAAGCATGTACCCCTAAAACTCCTTATGACAAAAAAGCTGAGTAAAATAACAAAAATCCACTGAAGTTTTAGAACTTTTATATTTAGAGACATATAAAGGTAGACTCTGTTTTTATGTCACAAAGTTAATTTGTTTCGGCTGTACAAAAAATTGACCCCTTCAAATAGGCAAATGTACATGTACCTCAAGTTGGGGACCCCTGGTCTATAATAATCTATATTATTGATTAGGATTAGGTTTTAGGCAGTCACAGCTGCGTTGATGAGGGTGTCACTGCTATCTGAGAGTGTTGAAAACCTTGAGATATTTCGAGTTTTCCTCAGGCGGCTGCCCCCCCAATCCTCCAAAGAGAAAAAGCAAGCACTAAAATGAATGAATAAAAATTTTGCAACATTGTTTAGGTAAATTCCAAGATCACATATGGAACTTACTTGAGACATTGGTGGCTCAAACAGATCTAATTGAAGCATCTTTGACACTTCAAAAAAGGATGAAGGATGAAAGCAAATGACATCTTTCAGTTGCTTGTTCATGGATGGTCTGAAAGCATAAGCGGTGTTCAATTTCTAACATATATCACAATGATGACTCTATCCAAGGGCTATTTGTCATAAATACATAGGAGAAAGTTGTCAAAGACGTGAGGCTACCAATGCTTTGCTTAAATGCCACCCATGTAATGTTGGTAATCGATAAGACCAAGTTTTTTTTATTTAATATACTTTGGAAAAGGTTTCTACCTTTCTGAGACAATATCACCATAAGCACACAAACAGAAGATTTGGGTCTCTTGTAGCCTGGGAGTTTCATTGTGTACACTCTGCACAGTTAATTTTGATCCACGACGAGGAGTTTTTTTGCAGATATGACATCAGAATGTTGGTTTTTACATTTTGTTGTGAAAAAAAAGTAAAGGCAGCCATAGGGAAGTCAAATACAGTTTGAACAGATGTTATAAAGGGCGCATGTCACAGAAAAACATCATGAAATTTTGGGACTTGTTAGAACCACAATTTCCTGATGTCTTATATGCACTCAACGTTGTGAGCAAGTAATGTTTTATCATCATGGCAGTTTATCAAGTTGTGTGACTTCAAATGTCACATGTATTGGCTTATATTTCAACACTCTTATATTTCAACACAAAATTTGATTAAAAAAATGAATAGCAGAAATGCAATCGACTCATTACATAGAAAATAACTGAGCTCCCAGGCACCAATAAAACAAAGTGCAATTGAAGACTTATACACTGAAGAACACAATCAAAATTATGGATATCTTAATGTTGAGCAAGTAACTGCAAACTTAGATTACAAAAAGTGTATTTCAGTGGCCTACAAATGTGATACTGTAGGTGATATTACCTGTGTCCGGCTGATATTCCTTTTAAAACACCTACAGCCCAAGTTGTTTGTCGATCAGCGATGTGACCAACATGATCAGCATGAGCATGAGTACGGTCTTCAACCAAAGTTTCTCTAATGTCAGCAGACCTTGAGCTGTACTGATATGCCCATTTTTGCAGCTGCCCAACTTGGGACCTGGAAGAAGATTAATTTTACTTGATGGCACTTACATAAACACCAAATAAGCCCAAACTCAATAATTTCTTGTTTACAATATTATACTCAGGATGGATGGAAGGGCTGTGCATAATTTCAGTGTTCATTAGTACAAAAGGTTAAACAATGACACATAAATAACGTTAGATAAAGCTAAACACAGCCACATAAAAATGATAGACATGTTTTAGACAACTCATACAACAGTGCATGTTAGGAAATGTTGTGTACCATGAGGTACGCTAACATGACAGCAGTTTTTGAACAGTCAAATCAGGGCAATACATTTTGATTGGTTAGTACATATCATTTATTCTTGCCAGTTACCAAGCTCTTTTGAGCATTTGAGGAGTTGGTCAGGTTTAGGGATGTGCATTATGGAGCACTTAAAGGTTCTGGAATATTGCAGAATCTTTATTTTGGATCCAGAGTATTGAATCCTATTCCAGAATAACTTGTTACATACAAACATCAGTATGTAGACTTTTCATTTATGAATATTTTGTTTAAAAATGAACAACACTGGTAAAAACAAAGCAGAAAAACACATATCTACAGCAACTTCTTATTGCAATGCAATATATTTAGTTTTTCTACATGCTGTCCAATTAAACTTGACCAGAGCTTGCTTGCGGTCAAGCCAGCACTGGAGAAGCACCATTCTAAGGACTCTGACATAGCTGGTGTAGCTAGGTATTTTGCTGCAATGTTGAGCAAAGGAAGTCTTTCTGCTTTGCAGCTCTACCATTTGCTTGGCATAGCCTACCAGTTTCTATCAACTCAGTTTCTTAGCAATATGATTACAAGCTCACTATTTACACGAATACATGAAACATAAACAACAAAACCAGTAGCACACCACGTGCGTGAGTGGTTCTGATTATGCAATCTGAGAAAAAAGAAACAAAACAGGAGCAAAATGAGCTGGTCGAGTAGAGGTCTGGAACACCATCAGCTATCACACGACCTGTTAACTCGTTACGTCACTACGCAGTACCATGAGTTTGTTGAGTGTTTCTTTCTCTTACTCAGGAGAACAAAAAGTGCCACTGCAAAATTTCTTGCGACTGCAAAACTTGAAACCATTTGTTTTGCCAACTTTGGAATTTTTCCTGTTTATTTATTCCACATTTATTTTGAATGCAAATGTTAAGAAAAACTCTTGATTTTTAGACCCAAATACTGAAGGATTCCAATCCATAGGATTCAATATTCCATAATATGCATCCCCAGCTCAAAGATAAGACACAGCAAGCAGAGCTATAGTGTATGTATGCCAGAAAAGCATTATTCAGTATCTCCCACGCATTGCACAAGTTTCAGACAACCGGGAAAATTTGTGGTCAAAATAGAAGGTGCAACACATTAGGAAAGTGCTTTTTTACAACTCAAAGAAAAAACAAAGTAACTTTTTCAACATTTGCCAATCTTGTTGAGTTCTGCAAAACGAGTGCTTTACTTCTGTTACTTTATTCTAGTTGGGTACTTGCCAACATTGCAAAAAACAGTAAAAGTGTATACAAAGCAGTATTAATGCCATCGCTAAATTTTCTGTGAAAGCCGCATTTACTATTGACACCTTTGGAGCTGGCCGGCCAAGTCTATTGGCCAAGTCTTTGCAGCTTCATAACTTGCCTATGGATTTCAAACCATCAAAATAGTCAGCAATTCTTCTAATTTGCAATGAAAAAAATTTTTTAGGATTTGGGTTTCAGGTTTTTTGTGGGTGACATCAAAAGTGGGATCGTTTCAAGCCTTTTTGGCCAAGGTTAATGGAATGGGCCCTGGGCAAAACCATGAGAGGGACGTATTTCGCTAAGCTTTTAATGCAAACTAGGCTAAAATCCGAGTCTTTTCACCCTTTGATTGGCTTTTCAGCATTTCTGGTTCAAAAGTTAAAGACAAAAAACCATAAAAATTGCATTTTATGAAAAATTGGTAAATTTACCAAAATTGGTTATTTTATAATAACTTTTGAACCAGTGGCCAAAAAACCTACAAAATTGATCTATGTCGGTCATTATCATGTGACAAAAATACATTAACGCAATCCATTTAGGGAAGGGTTCCCCAACTGTGATACGCGAAGGACTTCAAGATGGCACATGAGTAGGCCTACTTTCTGTTCTTCAAAAAATATATTTACAGCTATAGTTTTCCTTATTGGGTTCTGTAACAAATTCTGAAATTTTTGTGTACTTTCCTTGTTGGTTTTTAAAATTGGCTATGGTAATTTCTCACAGACATTTTGTTCATGTTGTATTTGTGTCAATCCTAGTTTTCCAAACTTTTGATCGAATGATATTTGGTAGATTGAGTTATCCTATAACAGTGGTTCTTAACCTTTTTTGTCTCATTTACCCTTCAATAAAATAAAAACATAAATTTTACCCCCAACAATGTTTAGTGTCAAGGCATGACTTTTCTGAAAAGGGTCCAGGGCAGGTTCTCCAGGAAAACCTACACTCAGATATGTGAATTTTGTGCTTACTAGAACCAATTTTTGGGCAATGCTTGCATAAAACTTAGCAGTCTATGAGATGAAACTTTAATAAAATGCTCTTACAAGCAAGCATTGCTACCTGTGGTAAGAAGTGGTTCACTGAGTTTGTTGAAATCAGGTATTTCCATCCCTGGAGTTTTTGATATCCCTGACTGACTGTCTAAAAACAGTTTCATACCAACCGGCATATCAGTGAACCAAGAGGCAAAACGTTTGAAAGAAGGAATACACTGCCATGTTTAAATTTTTCTTTTGTTGAAAAATGACAAACAATTTCAACCAGCCAATCACTCAGTGAGACTTTTGTGCATGTTGTCTATGCACAATATCTGCGATTCCAGGAACTGTGTTTGAAAGACACTCTCATATCATCTTTGGGAATCAATCGAGTTCGATGTTTTATGTTATAGTCATCCTTGATGATAACCCTGCTTCACACAGGTAAATATTTTGAAGAGGTATAATAACTTCAAATGCGCACTTCAACAAGCTTTGGAAACTTCACCCAATCCACACCAAACTTTAGAAAAGTCACAGTTACAAGATATTAATTTGGAATAAAGCATTGTTTCACGTTGAAGATCAAGCAATTCATCTTTATAAAGCACTTTGAAAAGATTAGCCTGAGCCCTCATAACATTTACCCATCCAGTTACAATGTTACTTCAAAACTATTTTCGGAAGGGCTTTACTTGCCAGTGCATGTTGTTGAAGAACAGAAGGGGTATAAATGATGTGCACCTATTAATTCACCAGGGTTTCAATACCTACTACACTGAGCATAGAAAAGACACCGTCTATGCATAACAAGACAACACGATTCCATGAGTTTATTTTGTTTAAAGAAATTAATCATTTTTCCTGACCATCAGTCACATTGCTAGTCGTGTCTAGACTTTCACATATCAGGAACTCAATTTTTCAACTCAACTGCATGTAGGCTATATATCGACATTAAACCAAACAATACTTGTTGTTTGACAGGTCAGTTGACTCATCTAGCTGAAAGTTGACTCTTGCCTTATTACTTCGAATTTCATCTGCTACGCCATCTAAAATATCACACGACATAACACTTATGTGGCAATAACTGTATGGTTTGATAAATAAATTTTCTTCCAACCACGTATGATTCAGGATAAGTTTTCTTCTTCGGAATAATGACTGAGAATGTTGAAACCTGCATTTGTTAACTCATTCACTAAAGAGACCAAAAAAGCTGTTCACTGTCCAGTCTGGTTCGCCTTTTAAAACAGACCTGCTCATAACAGACTATTTGAAATGGACCACGTTCATAACAGGCATGTCCATAACAACCTTCATAACAGGTCTATATTATGAACATGGTCTGTTATGAACATGGTCTGTTATGAACATGGTCTGTTATGAACATGGTCTGTTATGAACATGGTCTGTTATGAACATGGTCTGTTATGAACATGGTCTGTTATGAACATGGTCTGTTATGAACACGGTCTGTCATGAACACGGTTTGTTATGAACATGGTCCGTTATGAACATGGTCTGTTATGAACATGGTCTGTTATCAACACGGTCTGTTATGAACGAAATTGTTGTGAACATGGTCTGTTATTAACGGGTTTGTTATTAAGTGGTGTGTTGTAAACGTGGTCTGTTGTAAATGTGGTCTGTTGTAAACATGGTCTGTTGCAAACGTGGTCTGTTGTAAACGTGGTCTGTTGTGAATGTGGTCTGTTGTAAACGCGGTCTGTTGTAAACATGGTCTGTTGTAAACATGGTCTGTTGTAAACGTGGTCTGTTGTAAACGTGGTCTGTTATGAACGTGGGCTGTTGTGAACGTGTCTGTAATGAAGATGGCTTTTTATGAACAGGGTCTGATATGAACGTGTCTGTTATCAACGTGTTTGTTATGAACGTGTCTGTCATGAACGTGTCTGTCATGAACGTGTCTGCTATGAACATGGTCTGTTATGAACATGTTGCATTGTGAACGAGTTTGTTGTGAAGTGGTCTGTAATGAAGAGTGGACTGTTGTGAACGGGCCTTTTATGAACATGGTTCGTTATGAATGGGTCTATTAGGAGTGGGCTGTTGTGAACTGGTCTAGTAGAATATGATATGTTAAGTAAGTGGTCTACTATGAACGTGGTCTGTTGTGAAAATGGTGTGTTATTAACAGATCTGTTTTGAAACGGTCTGTTATGAACAAGTCTATTATGAACATGG
>Ga0210059_1011645_pt1 | contig 13417 bp, 6 predicted proteins | sample Ectturendosymbi2_FD_188042 | JGI IMG/M metagenome (GOLD analysis project Ga0210059, IMG submission 188042) | Ecteinascidia turbinata endosymbiont from Florida, USA - Sample 2 (SPAdes) (version 2) | ecosystem: Host-associated > Tunicates > Ascidians > Unclassified | place: Key West, Florida...
ATCAGGTCAAAAAACTGCTCCCCTAGAACTTCCCACGGAGTGTCTATAGCGTTAGATGTTTCCTAGGTTAATAGGCCACATGTAACCTTTTAAATTATATCAGTTTTTTGACGAAATATTCAATAAATTTGCAGCAGCAAAGGCAAGAAAACCTTGTGTTTGAAGTTGGATAATTACTAGTAAAGCATTACAGACTGACCTGTTTCAGCAAAATTGTTGTTAGTAGGGGTGATGGAAGCAGCAAAAAATTCTGTCGGCTTTCTGGGCTTTGCAGTGCCTTTGAAATTGCTGTTGTGCTTTCTCTTTACGTTTTTGAGCACCAGATTTCGTAATTACTCCTACTTCGTATATTTATGTTGTACATATTTGTATTTCGTTGTCAAAACTACAGTCTGTAGGTCACTATCTAATCTAAAGGAAAAGTACACGACAACTTTCAGACAAACGTATTCACAACTGCATCACACAGTCCAAAGCAAGTAGAAGGACAGTGGCCAAAAATGCCGGCAACATTCCACAACTACCGGCGATTGTTACATCACACACTGTACGCACGTTTATAGTGATGCACTGTACAGGGCACGCCGCATGCAACAACTTTGAATCTACAATTCATTTGATGAATGTTGGTTTGCTAAACACTGCAGTATTTCGGTATTTAAAATGTCAAGACCAAAGGATTTCCAAAACTTGCAGAAGCACTTTCATGTTCTGCAGTTCATTAAATCTCCAAGAGGGGGCTCATTTTTTACATTTAGCTTGCCAGGGGGGGGGGCGGCGCGCACCACTGCCCCCCCGTCAGTTATGTCACTGAGAACAACATTGTGGTTTTAGTTCCGCGTTACCCCCGAAGAATCGCATAGTACCTTCAGGGGGTAATTTATCCCCACTTTGGGAACCACTGGTGTAGATGTGAGAACAAAAAACCAGCAGTGAAGAAGTGGTCAAGAGACTGCTGGGCGTACTGGTGTGTAAAAAATCAGGCACCAGGGTTTTAATGCCAGAAGATCAGATTATGCAAAAACAAGTCAACTTTTCCCACCAAAACAATATTTTTAATAATTTAGGCTCCATAATTCAACTGCAGATAAAAAGATTCCACAACCAAAATAACTTGTTCAGGCAACACGATGTATCTCGTAAGCGATGGTGCAGCTTTAGGCTTACCAGATTGTTCAAGTCTTTCAGGGTTGAGTTGGCCGTGGTTGCATTTCGTCCAGAAAGGAGCGCGTCCTTTGTTGCTGGGTCCATTTCCAAAGCAATTGACCCGTCAAACACACGCGGTTCTGAAATTGTTGACCATAGTTTCATGCAAGCGTAATGAATGAATACGATACTTTGCATCAGTGAGGATTTTCGTCGAATGCTTTGCGTGGCAGCATTGAATCAAAACAATTGATTTGAATAAAAACAAACGCATATACTAACTTCACCCAAAGCTGGTAAGGTGCAATTAGATTTACAAACATTTTAAAAAAATTGGTCATACATTTTCAGACTACTTAAAAGGAGAAAACTCTTCGCCATAATTTAGAGAACTACGAAAAAAGTTTGTCGAACGCACTACATACCATTCACTTTGAGCTGCTTTACTCTGGACGCATTGTTGAGAGCCCGGTTAATATCTTTTTCAATTTCGGTTGCGTTTCTCGTGTCGTTGGGTGGTTGCAACATTGCTACATGCGCCACCAGCGACTGGTCAGGCCTGTGTTCGTAATACTGGACGCGTGGCTTCCACAGGGTGGGATCGTCCAGAGTGGCGTTCAAAGCCGTCAGAACCTGCAAGTGATGTAAGGAAAGGTTGCATTCAAAGATGAGTCCGATCCCGAGGCATAACTACCCAGTATCGGATGTCTATCACAAAGTGTACCTCATCGTTGTAACGGTTGGCTGTTGCTTCGTCCACAGGAGGATAAAGGTATATAACATCCCGTGGAGAAACGCCCTTGATTACTGCAGCAATGACAACTGGTTTGGCGAGAACAGGGGGGTGTGATGTTGTGATTTGAGACAGGCTGGTTGTTGTGGAAGGAGCAGTCGTTTCACTTGCATTCGCAACCGTTTGAGTTACCGCTGTGGTGCTTGGCGCCGGCATCGTAGTCGCAACTGCAAGCGCAGCATCGCAAGTTTACGCTTTGACCAAAAAGCTTCTTACGCCGTTGTTATCGTGGTTGGAAGGATGTCGAGACAATTTTGAGAACCAGAATCAAAGCAGTATAAGATGCTTTAAGATGGTACACACCGTAGTTACCGATGCAGATAGGTAAAAATACTATAAACAGCTTCTGATGTCGTTCGTACTCGTCGCTGCATTACAGAACAATTGTTACTTTTTAAGTAAAGACAAGTAACTTATATTGCTACAGCACAAATAGCGCAGGTCAACGCGACAAATGGAACTCAACCAGTAATAAAATACTTACTCTGGCATTCGCGTCCGGGATTCGTTAGATTAACATCCACGTATCCCAGCATGCACTGACATGTGAAGTTGCTGTACATCGCACTGCCATGGCAGATCGCATGTTTGTGACAGTCCTCAATGAAACCATCCAGGCACGGATTGTAATCTGTTGCAGGCAATGCGCGATGAGGTTAGCGTAGTGTTTACAAGGCTAGGCACTTTGCACACCGTCATAAATAAACAGTGCAAAGTGAGATGAAGCAATTGCGAAATCGTGAAAATCGTCACACAGTTTCGGAAAAGCAGAGCCGGCAAAAGAAAATGAAATGTTCAAAATACGAGTCTTTAGCTCAATAGGAATCACAGGAAAAATACAGAGTGAAAATCTACTGATTGACATGATTTTGCATCATTTGGGCCTTTCAACTGTTAAAAACCAACTAAAATTTCGGTATTTTTATACAATTATTTTGTATAAACGCTTCGCATAGGTTTGCCGACATTACCTTGCAAACAAACTTCATAACATGTGTTTCATGGGCATTGAAAAAGTTTATTTGCAGCAGTAGAACAGCGAGCAGTTTTCACAGAGGCGAAAGTGTCCGTTCTCGTTGCCCTACTGTCGGAAATCAGTAACTATCCACCCAAGTGTAACGCAGAGATGTAACTTACTTCCAATAAAAGTCTTGTTTGGAATGATGCGGGCGCCCTGCAAATCCGTCATGTTGGGATACCGTGCAAATGTCGCGCGCACTTGACTTTCAACTTCTTTGATATTCTTAAGTTCTTTCGGAAGAGGTGAGAGCAAAGTCAGGTTGAACGTAACCTGCATCAGAATAATTTCGGTAAAGCAAGCATTGCCTTCTCTGTAAAATCTTAAGGTTTTCCCTGAGATACTTGCTTTGCTAGCCGGTTTGCGTCGGAAATTCGCACGGGGATACATTTTTATCTGGGTTTGTCGCGCCCCGTAAATCAACGGACTTAGTGAGAGACTCGAAAGAGAGCCATGCGGAATGGCTAATAAATCGTAGTAGCCAGTGGTAAGAAGAAATTGTGCACTTTAATACCTTTGCTAAGTTTTGCTTGTCGGGATTGTCGGTTTTGTTGTAGAGCTGTCCAATTGGATTGTCGATGAAGACGATGCGGTTGTTCGTGTTAAAAGCGTCTTTCATCTGCAAATCACGGCAATGAATGAACTGCTTGGTACTAAAATGCGTGTTTACGACACTGTCTTATTGCTTAGTAGAATGAGAAACATACCTTTTGTACAACTTTGTCAGCGACGTATTTCGGTGGGTCGGAAGCAAGCGTACTGTTCTCCACGTTAACAAGTACTACTCCAACTGTTGACAGAAATACCGTGTCCGGGTAAAAATTAGGGCAGTGGTAACTTGTTAGTGGTTAATGCAAAGGACACGGCGGAGATTTCAAGCACTAGTAAAAAGTTTGAAAATTTATACGAAAAACGAACACCATTTTATATGTGTAACAAGAAAAAGCATAATTACCTGCTTTGAGTTCCACAGGTGGACTCTCTGTGAAAAAAAAGTGTCGTAACTTATTGCAATGAAAACGATTCTGCTTTGGAAGTAAAACGATCGGTTGCAAGCATTATTTGACAATCCTGTGGCCTGCGACTTTGCAGAAACCGCACAAATTAAACTAAATAAAAATTTAAGACCAAACATTGTGAGATCATCTAAAACAGCGGTTCTTAACCTTTTCAGTCTAGTTTCCCACTAAGGCCAATCACCAAGTTCGAATTTCCCTCCTGATATTTTTAGTGACGATGTTTTACGGAACGCTATTTAGCCAATACTCATAGTAGCTATTAACTCGGTGGTACATAGGTTTCGCATAATAGATATAACAATTAAAAGGATCTACTCATGGATTTCACTCATTTACATCATATCAATCAAACAGAAAAGTAAAGTGCTCATTTTTAATTTTTAATGTGATTTTTGCGATTGCTTTCACTTCGCCAACATCTCGATACGAAGATTAATGGTAAAAATCTTGATTGTGTCATTAGAAGGCGAAACTTGTTTCAACGTGTTGCAAGCTCCTTCGTCCTAAACTATTTTAGCACAATTCCGGAAGCATGGTTGCACTAGTTCTGCAAAGTCTCATGACTTTTTTGCTTTAGCAATGCGAAGTGCAACCACATAGGATGCCTCAATGGACAAATTTACTTGGTTAAATGCACGTCCTGCATCCAGTCTGACACGTTTGAGACAACCTTCCTTAGACTTACTGTAAAGTAGCCTGCTCAATCGATTTTGCTAGGTTGCTCCTTGTGAGCATTGTTCAAATGCTGCTTGAGTTGGAATGATTTCAAGCAGTTGTTAGCCAGTGTTTTCATGTACAACATATCCTTGCGGGATATATTCTCCATCTTTCTGGAGGCAAGCAACGCCATATCTGATGTAGTCTTCCTTGTATTTTCGCTTATTAGCCTTCGCAATCGACATTTTTGCACTACACTAGATGTCTTCGAAAAATAATGATTCGTTAAGAAGCAGGTTGTCATGTTTCACCGCAGAAAAATTTAATCTAACTTGTTACAACATACCGTCACCTCATCTTCAGCAAAGTATAATTTCAATTCAACGTTGCTGATAAACTGAAGTCAGCTTTTTTACATATCATTCGTACTTACGCTACGCAGTACGCTTAACCTAACTACCTACCTATAGCAACCGTGGCTACCTTTAAACAACAACGGTCGTTATTCGATTGTGACTTTTGAACATTGTTGAACGCTAAAAACGCAATAATTGCAAAACAATGCTCTAGTTGACAAGTAGATGTTTCTTTAAAAAATAAGTTCGTGACTTAATATTTAGATTTCCTTCCTTAGGTATTGGAGTAAAACAATTTCTCACTGCACCAAATCAGAAAGAATTTCCCACTGCATGGATGAAATTTCCCACTAGTGGCAAATTTCCCACCGGTTAAGAACCCCTGATCTAAAACAAAGTTGCAAAGTAGTTTGTATGCAGGCAGAAATACAGGAATAAGCTTTATGAAGCAACCCGAGATTTGAACGTTTTTCAAAATAATCATTTCCTGAGGAACAGCAACACGTCCAGGATGAAGGGAAAACAAAGCTACTGAGCATAAGGCCTCTCCAACGAGACTGAAACAATAGGTGGAAAACCTAACATGAAAATAAGAAAAAACGGCAAATGCTTAAGACGTGGTATTGGATCTCTTAATTTCGTATGCGCATCTCGATAGTGAAGCTATGCCCATTCACATGTGTTGCAATCGATAAAACAAAAATTTTATGGGGAGTATAGTTCTACCGGCTTTTATGTCACAATGTGTTTCGAGACATGGCTTGCATTGCTAATGTAAAAGTGAAAAAATTACTGTACATTTTAGAAACAAGTATCTGCTTAGTACTGCATGCAGTATTGCCGAACCAATCGTGCAAGACGCAGCGCTACCTCATTTTGCGGAAATCGTGCACAGCATGGTATGCCGACGTGCAGTTTCAGGTTTGGCCTCGGTCTTTTTAATCGCCACTTCTGCTTAAAATTTACTGGCAAAGATAAACTTAAGTATAAACACGTACCTGTTGAAGTGGTCGAAGAAGCTGTAGTTGAAGTTTCTGGAAAAAAGACGAGGGAAGAAACATGTTTAAAAGAGTGTGCAGCAAAGTTACCAAACGAGCAGCAAAGTTACCAAACCAGCAGCAAAGTTTATCGTTCAGCGGTAATCGTTCAGCGGTAATCAGCGGTAAGCGGTAATCGTGCGGTAATCGTTCAGCAGCAAACAACACAGCAGCAAAGTGCCAGCAGCAAAGTTACCAAACGACAAGATCACGATCGATCCTATGTGGTATCCAAGGCTTCTGTTGTTTTCGAGTCTCGTAACACCAAGTGAACAGTGGAGTGGCCTGGACCCCCCCAAGCGCAAAGTCTGTCTTGCAGGTTATCCGCGGGCTGCTTCAAAATGTATTTAAGATCTGTTTTGGTAAGCAAAACTTCTAGCAAAGCTAGTCGTCGTTAATATTCTTAAATGTTGTTCTAAAAGTTTAAAGGCTTCAAAGGTATAGGCCCTGAACGATTACCGCATATCCACGCCAAGTAAGCAACAAAAAGTTTAGGTCATTTGATGAACGTATGTTGGTCGTCGGTCATGTACTTACAGGTGAAGGACTGATCTGTCATTTTGCCAAAGCTACCGGATCGGACCTGCTACGTTGCTAGAGTTACAATCAAATGCGTTTTTGTTTTACAATCACATAATAAAAGTTTGATGTTACCGTTTTAGAGCAAAATCACGTTCCACTTTTATAGACCCAATGATCGCGTTTAGTAACCCGGATTAAAAACAGTGTCTTGTCCCAAAAGATGCCAGTACTTTGAAACGTTATTCATACTCATGCATCTCAGTGCAGTTTTCCTATCTTGGCGATCGTAATGCAAGCGCACAAAAATTCAAGGAAAAATTGGTATTGTGACGTTGGTCGCATGTCGGTAGAAGTCTGAAAAACATCCCTAATGTGAACGAGTGCGAAACGCCGCGAAAAAAGGCGAAAGCAATGAAGTCTAGAAATAAAAACACTGCTAGCGCTGAAGCTAAAGGAGCGTTCCTTTTGTCTAAACAGTAGATGGCGCTGTGATTTTTACTTAAACTATCTCCAATGTAACTCCTTCGATCGAGACCCGAGTCTCTTCGAAAAAATGTGGCGGCTACAACATGATATATACAATGCGGCAGAGACTTGAGCCACCAGTTTAGGCAGCGCAGTGGCTAAATCTTTTCAAGCCAGCTTAATTGGTCTTGGGCATGTCGATAAGCTGTTACGGGATATGGGGCTACAATTCGGGAGTTCTGCAGTTTTTAGGAAATTGGGGTACTTTCTAGCTGTTATTATTCCCAGGTCCACTTTGGGCCGGCGTAGTGACGCCTGGAATTGCTCCAACTATGGATCCAATAGCATCTTTGTACGGGCACATTGAGTTCTTCAGCCATGCAAGGCGATTAGTCTGGCCTTGTGCAACCGGTAGACAGATTGGGAATATTTCTCCACTCTGTCAATCCCCGTAGCTTAACCAAGATCCAATGTATTGGCCACGCCTTTAAGCAAGAGTCTGGGGAATGCAAAGTTTTTCGAATATGACAGGAAAGCTGCTCGCGTACCACCTGAAAAGCCCTCGCGTACCACTAGTGGTGCGCGTACCACAGTTTGAGAACCACTGCTATAACAAGTTTGCAAAATTTAACTCACCGATATTTGGCAAGAATGGTCCGGGAACTGAAACACAAAAAACACGGAAAATGAACGCTACTTGGAGCCTCAAAAGGGCACATACGTGCAGCATCAGATTGGCCGCTTACCTTTGACGGAAAAGTTCCCTGCTTGGAGCGTGAGGTCGGAAGTGAAGAGCGAGCTCGCATTGGTCAGCTGCTCGGTGCCCGAACGCTGGAGCTCTGAAGCAATGTTTGCTGCACCGTGCGCAGATACGACGCTAAAGTTGAGGCGGATGACATCGTCTCCCAAATATTCGGTTGTAGGGTCGCGAATATTTTGTATAGGAAGAATAGCAGCAAGCTGAAGAAGAAGGTTGCATTGATTGGCAAGGGCAAGTGAAGCATAAACTAGAGTTTACTATAATGTGTTTGAGTTGGAGGTCTGGAAAACCGTACGCATGCAGCAATCTATAAAATATATGTTTTTAGAGATACGGTATCGGACCAAATTCATACGAGCTTCGCTTATCCGCGGCATGGCATTGTCTCGCGCTCTTTCACCCCACTGTGCCAAGGACAACTTTCACCAATGCGTGCTGCGACGAGGCAGTTTCAAAACAAAACTATTTTCTTAGTTGCTTTATAGAAAACCATCAGCGCCTACCGACTTTCGTTAAAACCTGACGTGGGCTCACTGAAGAGAAAAAACATAAAAGGAGTGCTTTGTTTTTTTACAGCAATTACTAGACAATTAGAGAGTTCGGTGACGTACACCACAGCAGTGCTGTTCATCGTTTCATCAGAAACAATGAAAAGATTTACGAAGTCCCTAAAAGTGGTGTTTCGACGATAGCAGGTGTGATCCTGCGCAAGTTTAGGCAACTACCTCAATCTCTCTTTCGAAGGAATTAGATGAGCTAGCGTAATACGTTCCAGTACGTTAAACTCACCAGCTGGCCCAGTTCCTTGAAGGTCTTGTTTGCTTCTGGACTTGTTTGGTTGAGTACAGACGCTGTCGTAGCTGGGTCACCAGACAATATTGTAATAGAACCATCGAAAATTCGCGGTTCTGCGAAAAAGAGCTTAGCTGTAGATACACATTTAGTCCTAAATTGCTTGTTAAGATGACGTGTGCAAAGTTGCTCAACGAGCACCACCTACATGCTATTGCAGTGACTCAGGGACCCCCTGTGTTACGTCACAAACGATCGGCTTTCGACTAACGAACCTTGATGGGTCAAAAAATCTTGCACTGAAATAATCTGGCAGTTGGTTGAAGCTGTACGAGCGTTTCCAACTTTATCCACTGCAACAAACCTCCAATAGAGAAGTCTTTCACTGTGGACGTGTTATCAGAGTTGCGGTTGATGTCGTTCGCCAGTTCGGTCGCGTTCCTCGTGTCGTTGAGCGGTCGCTCCATGACTATGTGAGCAACGACTGAGAGATCGGGCCTGTGCTCATAATACTGGACGCGCGGTTTCCAAAGCGTTGGGTCGTCCAACGAAGCATTCAGCACCTTCAAAACCTGCAAAAGGTTTTATGTCGGAGATGCTGTTCCAGTGCAGTGCGTTGTTAAAAAATAAACAACTTACTTCAGCGTCCTTCTCGTCAGCCACCGCTCGAGTGACTGGATCGTAGAGATGCACTACGTCATGCAGTGGAACGCCACTAATCACTGCTGCCACAACCACCAACGGTGCAGCAGGTTCAGGAGTAACTGCGATTGTCGTTTGAGGTTCGATTGTAGTTTGAGGTTCGATTGTACTTGTCACCGCCGTAGTTGTTATGCCTTTGAGCAAACAATTACTACGTATTGGAGAGGTTACGCGTTTTCATTTGATACTTACAAACGGCTTGTACGTAAATTAAGACATTGCATGATGTTGAATAGGTCCAAATCGTGCTTGGGTGTGGCTTGCACAATTTACACGACTCTTGCAAACGACACGAAGCACACACTTTCACAGTGTTTGTTGAACGCGCATTACTGCAATGGCTTTCTTGCAAACATTGTTCGCGTGTCACAACTCACCTGTGGTAGGCATGGGAGGCGGCGGCACTGTAAAGAAAATAAGTGGAATTAGTTCAGCTTTGAACAACTTGCTACGTGAGTTGATGAGGCATTTAAATGGAAACTGCCACGAGCGACATGTTTATAAGAGAAGTCACTTAGTCTTCATTACATTTTTAGCTGCTTGTGAAGCACTTACCGTAGACGCGAAGGGAAGGTTTGCTGAACATAGAGAAAATTAAATTGTAAAGTTGTTTAGCGGTTATTCGCATGTTCGCCGGGGTTTGGATCTGGAATTGCAAGATTTTGGTGGATCGCTTCGCTCTGGACAACGTTTCTGCACCAAAAATGGTTTTCTTTGAAGTTTGCTGCTGCGTATGTCCGGAAAAATGTAATCATGCAACGTGCAGATTGCAGTGCATGCGGTCGGTCACGACAACACGGCGCTCACCATTATTACTAGCAGCAGGAGCTGGTTTCACGTAATCTGCATGGTAATCGTCGATATATGTGCTCCAGTAATCAAGGTCTGGTGCTTTTCTTTGTACGTGTGTAGAAACGTTTCCATCACTACCAATCGCTTCTTGTATCTTAACAAAGAGGGCTTATTTAGTCACTTTTTTGTGCACATGATCTAAACTTGATCAAAATACAAACGTGGCAGCTCTGATGACGTTTTGTTGCTTATCGTGATCTCGTTCACTTACTGCTTCCATGAGCGACGATGCGTTCCAGCCGTTCGGTATCTCCAGATGACCGTCAAAAGTCCTTGATACTCCGAGTTTTAGTTTGTGTAATATTAATCCGCTCGCCAGCTGAACCGGCTTAATGGTTCTGTACACGTCCAACATCCGCGATGGCCCCGGCACTGAAACAACCAAGCACCATTGCCTTTTATTGCCTGTTATGCCGGTACAAACAACAGAAGAATGTTTATTCTTTTCCTGACTTTGTATGACATACTACAACACTTGGTAACTGGTAACCGCAAAATTTGATGATCCGCTACGACTGGGGTGTTGTGCACTGTGTACTGTATATATTTAAACTGGAGTTGTAATTTTTTGCGACTTCACAAAATTTGGCTTCAAAGAAAAACTTCATCATGTTAACTATCACCATTTAACGATCGTACACCACAGAACTCCATCTAAACGTCGGTATGAAAGTTTACAATGTCGGCATGAAAGTTTGCGACAAAACAAGAACTCAAGCAGTTTGTTCGAAATCCATTTTGACGTCAATGTTGACTTCACAACTATAGTTTCCTTAACATTCCGACACTTATCCGATTATATCATTGCCTTCAAACCGAAGCTCGTTCTTTGGAAATAGCCTTGATTGTGGTATTGGCCGAGCTCTATATACCATACTTCGTCAACATCAGTTATTTTCCCTGTCCCAACCTTTTGCACAAAGTTGTTAAGGTTGTTTCATACACACAATTATCATAACAGACCAGGCTATCCTACAGTTAATGGCCCAAGCTGTCGCCTCAAAGAAACGTCCATTCACTTCACTAATATACACAATTAAGCGGTAAGTGACTTTACTGCTAAGACACATTACTCACGTGAAATGAAGAACTCCACTTCGACCTCGTTGTAGCCAATTGGCTCGAAGTAGTCAATAGTCAAGTTGAAAGGTAATTTCTGAATCTGCACATAACAAAAAAGGGCAACTTTAAACAGAATCACAGCATATTCATAACATTATCAAGCGCACAAGAGACTGCTCAAACAACAGTCGACTAAAGTTGGCCTAATCGGGGAAATCTAAAGATCACTGAAACCACTGTCAGCAAAGGTACTCTTTCAAGGTAACCGACACTTCAAATGGCTATACCAGGGCTGGCCAACCAGTCAGAGACCAAGAGCTACATTTCTTACAGTGTTACCGCAAAGACCCACATCATACACACGGACACACATGAATATCAGTCACCCCATTTCTTCCTCACTCACACACATACCTTTGCCAGCTACATTTGTTGTAACTATCACACACCAACATGGCAATGACAGAACTTTACAAGGCATTTATTGTTATGCATGTTATTTAGTGGGACTTCTGGTAATTACGTAAGAGCCGCAGGAAACTGGGCAGCGAGCCGCGGTTGGCCATCCCTAGGCTATACTGTCGTAACGCCACCACAATGACTCGCATGCAGTGTTACATCGATTGTGGTATAATACTTATGATAAACTGGCTCTCTGGTATTGTCTTGCACGACCGCAAGCTACTTGCTTTTCGCGTTCCCAATGCCACAGAAGAAATAAAATGGAACAACATTTTGCGGTGCGACTTGAACGACCCGTCAAGGCTGTTTGCGGAAATTAACACACATGTTACGGACAAATAAGCTGAAGCGTTTGGGCGATTTTTAACTCTAGTAGCAACAAAGCTATAACGTGTATTGCTGCCAATGACATGCACAAACTTTCAGGGGAGCTTAATTCATATCTCCTCGAGGAGGCTATGTTGTTTTCAATAACTCTGTTTTGCAGATCCTTTTAGTATGACGACCCTGGAATATAGTACGATGAATAAAGTGCCACACGCAGTTTAGAAAGTTCTTACCAGCTCAGCATAAGGCTTCATCCGCCTTTGAGCAGCTGGGGAAGATTTGTTCAGCCACATTTGGACTGTGTCTTCGTAAGAGAGGTTGCTGATGATGAAGTAACCCACAAACGAGTCTGAAACTGTTTGAAACATTTGTTGCCGACTATTTTGGTTTGCTGAGTCAAAAAGATTATGCAAATACTCTGGGACTGTTCGAAGACCACTGATAAAGCTTTTTTTCCAAAGAATGTATAAATCTTCAACAGTCAACATCTTCGATTACACGAAGAGCGATTAATAAGTTTTACTGTGCATCAACACAAATGTCTATAACATGCGAACGTGAACCTATTTTCCCATAGCACTCACACAGTTACAATCATTTTTTGTGCACAACTAAGAGCGCAACACACTGCGAAGCGGTTTACTTACGTATGTCTTTCAAAAACGGTCCTGGCACTGCAAGAAACAAGTAGCGTATGAATCTTACTTGTTCACACTTGAGTTCACATTTTACGGACGGGACAGATAGGACATACCTCTAACATGTAAAGTCTCGGGCTGGAGAGTAGAATTGGCCACGGTTGGTGATACCTGCTTGAGGAGTTGTGCAATGCCAGTTTCCTGGAGGCCAGGTGCAGTGTTTGGCTCTCCAGGTGTCGAAACGATAGTAAAATTGAAGCGAACCACGTCCCTGCCCAAATCCTCAAAGATCGGATTTTTTACATTTTGTATTGGAAGAAGTGCGGAAAGCTGAAAGGCAACAGTATTGAATTAATTGCGCCACGTACATGAGAAACTTGAAAATGGAGTAAAAAACTCTTGCTCAACGTTCTCAGCAAGATGGTAACAGAACATCGACATGTGCAGACAACGCGCAGGAGTAATATGAAATTGTAAAATGTTTCAGATGCAAACCAGGAGGAAAAAACAGGTAAATTGAGTCATAAATGAAAACGATTTCTGCTCCTCACGACTTCTCCGAGGACACACAGATTTGGCCAAATAGTTAAGTGCATGTTGCATGTACGACGAAATCAATAACTGAACGAATTATTAAAAGATTTCTCAGTCATGTTGTGTACGGATTCGGACAACACGTCACAAAAGTTTGCAAAGAACGTTATTGTTTTTTCTTTTCTTGCAGCGTTATTATGTCTGAACAAACTGCAACGTGCTGCCCATGTCTCTGATTCACTTACTAAGCGTCCAAGCTCGTCCATGGTGTCGTT
>Ga0210059_1011646_pt1 | contig 13415 bp, 10 predicted proteins | sample Ectturendosymbi2_FD_188042 | JGI IMG/M metagenome (GOLD analysis project Ga0210059, IMG submission 188042) | Ecteinascidia turbinata endosymbiont from Florida, USA - Sample 2 (SPAdes) (version 2) | ecosystem: Host-associated > Tunicates > Ascidians > Unclassified | place: Key West, Florida...
TTGCTTGCAATTTTCAGGACTGAGGATGCGTAATTTTACGTGAAATCGATTTCCTATTAAAAATTTGCTGATCGATTCCTTGCTTACACCCATCGTGGAAAGTACATACTTGAATAGAGATATGTGCCAGTTTGAATCATCGCAAAAAGACGAAAGCAGATGGCAGTCGACTGATTCCTCGAAAGCATACAGAAACACTAGTGATTTTAAGTGATTGGTGAGAATGTTATTCTTAGAGTTGGGTAATTGCATATAAATTCTCTTAAGACCATTTGAAAGTGGTTTTGTCTGCAGAAGTTATATCCAAACTTATCTGTGGTATAGATCTTTATTAAGTTAAATCATTATACCGTTAGATACTATTACAAAACATTGCCTTCTGCCTCATTTATATACATTGGTCAAGTAATATTTTGGTTTAATAACTGAAATTTTGAGATGTTGTCATCGGAATTTTTTTGCTATTTTACTTATCTTACCGTTGTAGACTCCTACAGTTCTTGGTGATACAGTATCTGAATTATCGAAATGATACAACTTTATGATTGATTGTTTACTAGGGATAATTTTTAAAGAACCCAATTGTTGGTCTACGTCAATTATTCCGTTAACGTCACTTGGTATTGGCACGTATAATTTAGTGTTTCTCACGATAGCTTTTGTCTTTCCTTTTCTAATTCTAGTATCAAGTTTTTGTTTGAATAGGATATAACCTTTTCCCATAACGCTTATTTCCTTTATGCGAAGATAGAAAGTACATCGATGTGGTGGAATTAAATAAGATTGGGGGGCATACAAGTCATACAGCAAATTACCTTGTTTAGTAATCCTCTTTCTGACTTTTTCTGGGGGTAGATGTATGAGAAGTCCTTGACTATGTGGGTTATTCATAGTCCTTGGTAAGAACGGCCTTTCAAGTATGCTTTTCTGATTTGAACGTCCTGGGTGTTCCAGCTTTGTTCCTTTCGTAGGAAGATTGTCCTGATGCACAAGGGGATGCTCATGGATGCGATCTTCAGGATCGTCAAGGTCATTGTTCGCTTCAGCAGCGACTAAATATTGGAATAGTAGTTTTGTTAATCTAGTCAGACAATTCATTGTAACTATTGTCCTGAAACGATAAACATTTTCTTAAAATAACCGTAATTACTTTAACAATTATTACAACAACACTTGTTATATTACAAAACAAGTCACACAGTGAAACCATTAGGCACAAATAATATTTGGTTCGCCCTTGTGCTGTTTTTTTCATGAAAACTTTAATGGTACTAGATTTGACTTAAGGGGTTTTCTGTTGATAGTCCCCCGATCTTTTAGCAAGAAGATCTCTAAGCGTCACCAAAGAAGTCTCCATGCCTGGTCCCACAGTAATAGCGAGTGACGAGTTTGCCAATACCGCCAGACCATTTGCAGATCGGTAGAGTTTTCTAGTATTTTTGAGGTCCAATTTTCGTTGACATTCTGATTTCAGAGTATATTAAACACTTTAACAATTGATGAAATAAATGATTTTAGCTAAACCTTTCCTAATGGAATTCACGTTCACCATGGAGTGAACATCTGTTCCATTTCCCTAACACAAAAACAATAAAAAACACAGTAACATGTTGCTCAATGAGGATGAAGATAACGTGGTCGGCAGAACATAGAAGTGTGAACACAATCTTCACGGCGCCAGCACAGGATTGTGAGAGGTCCGAAAATCCTATGAGCTACCGTTACATTCGGCATCATAGGTGTGATATCTACAGATATCACAAGGATCGGCAAATTATCGTAATAAATGAATTAGAATTTAGAACAGTAGTCCTTCACAGCCACGGGACATCAGTGTCGTACATCAGACTAAAGGGTCTATCACTTCTTCTCGTTCAACCTCTCAACGCCACTTCCCTCCGATTCACTCTTTTATCATGTATGATTCGTTTTATTCAGAGATATCACATAGTATGGCTTATGGCCAAACAATCTCTGGTAGAGATTTCACATAGTTTACAGCTTTAGAATAATTTTGTATGATAGACTTTAACAATCTCCATTATGCCATCATCACAGATTATTTTTGGGCTTCAAACGCACATAGCTCTTCTTACTAAGCTCAGCAACCACGTAGATTATTTACAACGGTATTAATTACGACGGTAATTTCTTTGAGTGAATATACAGTTGAATTCATAAGTCTCCTCTTGACTATAGGAATGAAATCCTTAGTCTTATCCGCCTCTTGCCGAGGGAATAAACCCTAAGGGCCAAACTCACTGTAAATTACAAGCAGAGGGTAAGTTTAAACTCTTTCTCCTACTTGAGATCGAGTATCCAACAAGAAAGATACTCGTTTCGCATCATCATACGATGGAAATTTCCAAAGCCAGAGGAGCGTGAGCTTATTATTTATTAAAATATTTTTAGTATCTAGCTCACCTTACATTGTACTCGTCCAAAACACAAATGATTCACTAATTGTTATAGGACAGACATCGCTCAGGGCATTACTATAGTTACTACAAAGATTGGAAATGGTAGGAATTTACAATCACTAAATATCTATAACGAAAAAGGTTTAATTTTATACAATAAGAGTCAATTTTCACACTAACACTATGACTCTGGATCTTAAATCACTAAATTAAGAATAGATTTTAACAATATATTAATAACGACAGTTACGAAATGTAACTACATTTCTCACTCTCCCTGTATTCCAAGAGGAACAAAATTTCACATCTCCGAAGAGAAATAACATACAAAAATTGGTCAATGGTTTCAAACAAAGGTATCTTCTTGTTCATTCTGTGGTCACTCAATTCGTTTATACGTTCTCTACATGTGTACGCTGGAAATGTGATGGATGAGGTATCAATCAGCAATATTTTGCAGAGCTAATTGTTACAGTAATCTTCAGGGTATTATCACACTGTTAAACATAAGAGTTTGTACTATTTTCCTATTTAATTTCTTCGTTAATATAAGTACATGTTTCATAATCAGAGCTAAAGTTATTATTGTTCATGGAAGAGATTGTAAATGCCCTGAATAGTGTGTCGACGTTCTACTCTATTCAATAAGGATCTGCTTGCTACGTGACATTAATCATTTAGTTTTTAGAATACTATTACTATGAGAGCATCATGCGGAGCCGCGTTCAGCTTTTTTGATTAACAACTAGTGTTTGTCTTAAACATTACCACAGATGCCAAATTTTCTTGGCTTGATGTTTGTTAAAACAGGTGTTTCTAGGGTTGACAGTAATAAGATATGGGTTTGTAGGGAAAAAGGTGGAATCGAAAAAACTAGTTTGGGAAGTATCGAGATTAGAAAAGAGAAATACTTTTAGTTATTCAGTGACAAAATGGAGGTAGTTATTTGAAATTTCACATTGTGTCCCTCAACAAGTGCTATGAAAAATTCAAATGCAAAGTCTAACCAATTCAATCTCAGTAGCTCCTCTAGTAAGATCCATATGTAAAGTCTTTAAATCAAGTGACAATGTTGATATTTTTATCACAATACCGATAGGATACAGTTTGGGGTAATATATTCAGTCACACATCATTTCCTGTAATAGACAAAGATTTCCGTTAGTTATATGTGTGGGATACGGAGAAAACTGTTCAACATTAAAAAATAGCGCATGTGCGTTACGAAAGTTGTGTTAATACAAATCCAAGATTCTGGAATTGTATCTGTAGGGAATCTGAAACGTGGTTGGCTTGACAAATGTAAATATATTGTTTCATAGCCTCAGATCCTTTGTTGTCGACGTTGTTCGACTAGCGTCGACCATTTGTCAGGACGCCAAGTTTGTGTTTTTTATGGAATTACAGCCACATGTTGGATCAGTGTGAAAGGGTGCTGGTTGTAAATATTCCTGTGACACAAGAATGTTGTTAAAAGTTTCAATTTCGGGGGTGATGATCAAGGATACTTATAAAAGATTATTGTTAGAAATTTGTTGTAGGCAAGGGTTATATTTGATTCCTACTTGCCTAGTTGTTTTTCAAGCTGATAGCAGTCCGTCAGCATTCTAGAATTCAAAAGTCTGAGATAGAATACTCCTTCTTGTTCTTCTAAATCTTAATCGAGGTTTTCCGTTAATGGGAGGTGATGCCATATTGCGTCATCCGGGGAAATTCCACCCGTTTTGACTATATAAGCAGGGCTTTCCGAGCTGGTCATCATTCAAAGTCAAAGCGTCTACTACTCATATATAAACAACATGCAACTATCCTCAGGATTTAATGCGGAAGAAATCTTTCGAAATGAAACTATTCTGGTACTAAGCCGTTATAGGCGGGGTCAACGATTGGATCCTGTCTCGACCTTACATCAGGCGGAAGATATTTTCAATCATTGTGGAGCCCTACTTCCGCCGGGTAATGCAGCTTTCCGACTCGTATGGTTTATGGGAGAAGAACAATGGTACTATAACCAAGTGTACTTCCGTTTCGAACATCCAGCTCCGGACTCACTTCGTGACTATACCATCTGGGACCGTTCGTTGTTATTGGAAGACCTTTTATTTGTCTGAAGGTAGATTCATCGAAACCGAACGTACCATCGTGAAACTGTGGAATCGTTGATTTTAATTTCTTTTTCATGGTGTTATTTCTTTTCCCATTTTGATTCCGTACTTCATTCAATTCTGATTTCATATTCTTGTTTGTTTAATAAAATTCAATGTCTTCAAAATCTCGGGTTAACTTCCATCTTTTAAGGTTAGCAAGTTAAATATCATTTTTCTAACGAAGGATTTTTTGATGAAAGAAATATTTAAAACCTAGAACATTTCAAACCTCAAGTCTTGCTGAAAACTTCTGATATTATAAAATCCTATTAGAAATCTCAGTGTACATTTTTATCATGTTATTGCTATTCAGCCTACAGCTGGCTGTCTAAGCAGACAGAATCAAAACCACAAGGTTTCATATTTGGTTAGTACACGAGTATAATTTTCATGCATTTTATATTGCCGAAAATGCATTTGTAAAGTATAAGAGCAAACAGACAGAAAACTCACGGTACTTGTCAACATGTCAAATAACGGTTGAAAACGAAAAGCACCTTTCTAGTTGTCCTGCCAAAGACTTTATAACAATTGGTGTCTTTAGCGAGAAACCTCTCGAAACCTAGCAATATTTAAGGAGTCTTCAGTCTCAAGGTAATTGCATTAAGCGTCGTCTAACATATACTCCAGGATGCTACAGTTCCAAAGATGAGTATATTTGAGTTCAGGTGGTGCTGATCGTTTGAATATTACAAAAGTTCGAGATAGTATTATTCCGTTCTTCTGAGGAAACCAAATAATTCGAAACGAAGTGTTTCTAGGTGGTTCTTGTATGCGATTGCGTTGATAAATCGCCAAAGCTTTTTGGACGGCCGCGATTGGATTCAGAATTCGAGCAGTTGTCCACACCGTTGCTTCACTACATTTTTTGTTCTACGTCTTCATCAGGGAAATGTGCAGCCATTTTTATTTTAAAATCCTACTTAGAAATTTCCTGAAACACAACAACATTATAGCAACAATATTGCTCAAGAGGCATATAGAATAAAATGTTCACCTTCACCAGCGGCAAAAATAAGTCGTTATTCAAATCATCTCATTTTCAGAATTGTTTCAATGAAACATCATAAGAAAATGAACAAGAAGTTATTTAAAACATAATCTTCCTCAAAAACTGTTCTTTTACGCTGTTAAGTTATTGATAATTTTATCAATCAGTAACACTGATCTTTAGAGCAGTTAGGGCGAATTGATTACGGTTTCTAATATCGCATGACTATCTTCATGACGAGGACTGTTGAAAAGGATCTTCCATATCATATCAACTTGCCAAGGCCAATTTTTTGATTTATTGGACATATTAATGGCTTGTATTTTAGGAGATTTCCTCGAAATTTTCCAAACAGTCTCTGCTTAAATATGCAGAATAGTATTGGATCTTCTCCAAAAACAGTCAAATCTAATCCGCAAATTCGAAATTTTTATTGCAAGGTTTACTTGGAATCTGGCGCCAATGAAAATTCGTAGCCTTGAGTGTGAAGAGCGCCTGACGTACTCGTATTTGTCTTTCATTACTTCCATTGATCTCATTAACAGGCATTCACGTCGGTTTTTCAACAAAAGGTGTTTCTTCAGTGGAGTTTGTTTCGACCTTGGGCATAATAGTTTCTTCTTCATCTGGAGTCTGCTCAATTTTGGGCATTATAAAACGTACTGCCATGATGCTACTTTTAGTTTCTCTAAATTTTCTGAAACAAATCACAGCATCACAATAAAGAAAATTCATCATAGACTACCGCGATCTCATAAATCTACCATAGCATGAATATCCCCGTATGTTTCTGCGGTTGTAGGAGTATTTATCAAATATTCCCAAAACCAGGTAATTTGCCATCGATAGTATGTCATATTTACAAGATCGAGCAATGGTCGATATAATTAAAAAGAATATCGAATTTATTGTACAATTTTCGCCTAAACACTGAAAACAACAGTGGATTGTCATCCAAAATTTCTAATCCTAAATTCTTTCTGCCGAAGGTGATCTTCTATCACTTTCACAGGGCATTCGTCCCAGTCAAATTTCACACTTTGAAGCACTTGTAAGACATAGGCTGCTCTGCCAGTCAGTGTTTGTTCTCGCAGGAGACTCGATATAATTGTCTGAGCCTCATATTTCGTGCTACCAATATCTTGCAAATAATTTTCAAACGATGTCTTTAGGCTTGAGTCGACTGAGTAAGGTTCAATGACTCAGTGAATTCGATCTCTACGATCACTAGGTAACAGCACAGGGGTCAACACAATAGTTGGAGTCATTTCCATAATTTCGGAAGCCTTTGCTCCTTCAACTATCAGCTTGTCTATACAATTTTTCATAACGTTAAAATTGTCATTTTTACAGTTAAGTTCTTAAAGGATCTACACAAATGTACATTATAGTTAGCTTTTATTTCAATACCCGTCGCGTGAATGATATATGTGGCTGTACTTTACAATTGATTTATACATTAATTAACATCTGTAACCACTCATAACTATTTTCATCAGTTGGGTTGTTTATCAAAAATTCCCATAGCCACATGACTTGCCATTGGAAATTATGTATATTCACATATTGAAGCAGTGGCCAGTACCAGAAAAGAGAGCCTTGGAATTCTTTATAAAGTTTCTGCTTGAACATTTCAAAACACAACGGATTTTGTTCCAAGACCTCTATCTTCAAATTTTTGATTTGTAATTGATATTGTAGTTTCAATATGGGACGTTGGGGCTCATGGAAATGTATAGAGTTAATAGCTTGTACAATATTGTCTATTGGGTCATATTTCAAATTATCTTCGTCCGATTCTGCCAACAAAGTATCTAATTCAGTTTCTGTCACATCCATATGTTCCAAGAATTTCCCAAACCAGCTTTCTGAGCTTGAACTTGATATGTCCACTGAACGAGTACAATCTATTTTAATTCTACGGCCTTGCCAATCAACAGTATCCAAAGTGACAGTCGGATTTTGTACAACAATATCACCAGCTTTTACGCCTTTAGCCACTAGGCTTTCTACGCAGTTTTCAGTAGCTTTTACTGTCATTTTTAACTATTGCTGACCCAACAGTCTTAATCTTAGAACAACCTAGATAATTCAATTATAGATTCAAAAACTTCAGAATACTAAAGAAGGAGATATTCAGAGAACAGAAAATAAAATAGGAACTTATAAATACAAACAAAAAAACACGATATTTTTATATATTAATTTTTAAGCAATAACAATAATTTTCTCTACAATCATTTGTCATCTAAAGTTTTTAATTCTTCAGTCAAAACGGTTTCCGAGCCTTGGGTCTAGTTGAAACGCAAATTACGGAGATTTTTAAAACACTTTTATGACTAGTTAAATTAATCCATCCATACTAGTTGGTCATGACAATATTTTAAATATTAAAAAGAATTATCGTTCCAAAGGGGCTATTATATAAAGGTAAGATAGTGTAATGTACTATATAAATCTTAACGATAAGGAGTGGGGGTAAAAAGGTTACGAGCATTTTTAAGGCACATTAACTAATAACAATTTCTTATCCATCGTGTGCATCCGTTGGCACTTTTGCTATTACTTACTGTTTCTTACGTCATAAAGATCATGAAACACCAAATAACAATTCATAGACTTACCACTTGTTTCCATAATATTATAAACCTTTCTAACAGACGTCTGATCTAGGGACTTTTATACTCCAATATAAGTCACGCCTATTCTGTTTCTGTTTTCAGCATACAAGACTCTGTTCTGTCTAAGTTTCCTATCTTCTGTGCTAATTCGCATATTTTATGATCTAAACAAAAGTTATGATCTAAAGCAGGGGTGCCCCACCGGTCGATCGCGATCTACCGGTCGATCTTCAAACGCCTGGCAGTCGATCGCGGGTGATTTTATGCATGTATAAGGGTTTGTCGAACTAGAAATGAATAATTATGCATATGTACATTTTTTGTATTTTTAATCTGGCGTTTTTCCCCTTTTTCAAAATTAATTTCATTTCCAACTGCACGGTATTTACGCTACAGGCCTACATCAACAATATAATTGTTATCATTGTTTTCGTATATGACGTAACATTCAAAAAAATGTTTTCGAATAAGTTGTCTTCAGCTGATCTGCTAGTTTCTTAAAATTTGTTCGCTGCTTCCAGCCATGTTTTTAGGCTAGGCAGTTTACATCTGCTGTGGTTTGTCTTGCTTTTCATCAGAAGAACAGCGTTTAGTTAACTTTGTTATTGTTAGCAACGTTATTGGTAACAGCTATCTACTTGTGCAGTGGATGTTTTCTACATTAATTTCTTTTTTAAACTTAACACTTGATGCAATGACTGACGATTCTAATTACGTAAGTCAAATCTACAAAATTTTAACTTCAAAGTTTCTTTAAAAACGTTTTTTCTACTTTTAGATTAAAATATAGCCCTAAATTTACAAATGATGAGTGCTAAAACATATCTGAAGCGACAGAAAACCTATCACTTTCATAAGGAATGGGAAGAAGATTATTTTTTTGTCATGTTCAATTCCAGATGTGTGTGCCTCATCTGCTGTGCCAGCATCTCGCTTGTTAAGAAGGGAAACCTTGAAAGGCATTTCATAACCATGCACAATAAGTACACAAAGGATTTTCTTGTCCAAAGTGAATTAAGACAAAAAAAGTTAGAGGAATTGAAATCACAACTAGCTACACAACAGTCTATTTTTACCAAGCCAAATACGAGAGGTAAGGCAGCTAAGATAGCATCATATCGAGTTTGCCACATTCTTGCCAAGTATAAGAAATCATTTCAAGATGGAGAAATGACAAGGAAGCATTTATAGAAGCTGGTGATTCACTGTTTGAAAATTTCAAAAACAAGAATGAAATCATGTCAGCAATTAAAGACCTTCAATTGTCGAGAAGCACGGTGACAAGGCGTTTTGAAGGAATGGAGGAGAACCTTGCAGCTGAGTTGGAGAGAGATATTGGTAGGTGTGAGTGTTTTTCAATTCAATTTGATGAGTCAACAGACTCTGTGGATATCGCGCAATTGTGCGTTTTCATAAGGATGGTGTTTAAAAACATGACTGTAAAAGAGGAGCTACTTTGCATTTTGCCACTTAAAGGACATACACGGGGTGAAGATATATTCCAAGCATTCATAAATTATACTAACAAGACCAAGCTGCCACTCGTCAAGCTTATTTCCATTACAACTGATGGGGCACCCGCTATCGTAGGCAGTAGTAATGGGTTTATTGCTCTCTGCAAACAGAATAACTCTTTTCCAAATTTTATTCATTATCATTGCATCATCCATCAAGAGGCTTTATGTGGGAAAGTATTAAATATGAAAGAGATAATGGACATTGCTATGAAAATTGTTTGCTTAATTCGTGCAAGGAGCCTGCAGAGAAGACTTCTCCGCACTAACTTGGAAGAGGCTGAGGCAGAGCACACAGACCTGCTGCTCCATACAGATGTAAGGTGGTTGAGCAGAGGAAGATTTTTAGAAAGATTTAGGGAGTTGTTGCCTGAAATAAAAGAGTTCCTCAAGAAGTTTAAAGATACAGAATATGCACAGTTTGAGGATGAACAATGGCTCCTAGATTTGGCTTTTCTCACTGACCTTACTGCACTGCTAAATGAACTGAATTTAGAGCTACAGGGTAAAGAGAAAAATATAGTTGACATGATCAGCTCCGTAAACGCATTTAAACGCAAGCTACAACTGCTCTCAACCAAGCTGCATCGCCATGATCTGCATTACTTTAAGCACATGAGTTCAGAACTTGTGCTTCAGAGAAAAACAACTGCACAGTTCAATACTGCACGTTACATTAAGCAAGTGCAAAGTCTGTCATCAGAGTTTGACAAACGTTTCATTGACTTTGCATCAGTTGAGCCTGTTGCCACCTATATGTGTTTCCCATTTGCGACAGATATAGATGTGGAGGTCATTGCCTCTAAAATCGGATCACTCTTTCAGCTGGATATAACTGCAATGGAAAGTGAAATGCTCTCCCTTCAAAATGACATAGAGATGAAATCCAGGGCATCGACCGAAAGAGAGAAGATTTAGAAAGTGCTGTTAGAAGAGAAGTATCCCAATATAAAAAGATGTGCTTTTTATATATTATCCTGTTTTGGATCAACCTACCTGTGTGAGTCTGTATTTTCTCACATGAAGATAATAAAATCCAGATACAGATCAGTTATGACAGATCAACATCTTCTGGCTTGCTTGAGACTTGCAGCCACCAGCTACTGCCTTCACTTCGAGGAACTTGCTACACCCTCCCAGTGCCAGGTGTCTCACTAAAGTTCACTACGAGGAACTTGCTACATCCTCCCAGTGCCAGGTGTCTCACTAACGTTAAAAATGAATGTACTTTCATGAAATTAATGTTATTAAAATATGTTTTTGGTTTACTGCATCATGTAAGTGTAAATTTGTATGTGTAACTGAGATATACTGATAGGCTCGGTTTGTTTTGTTTCAAAGCTTTGCTAGATTTGTAGATCTCCAGAGACTGAAAAATGTAAAGGTAGATCCTATGTCAGTGAAGGATGGGCACCCCTGATCTAAAGTAACAAAAATATTTGACTAATTAGATAATTAATTAATTTTTTTATTTTAGATCATAACGTTTGAACCAGAACCGTTAGAAAGTCGATCAAAGGCTCAAAAGACTCGGACTCGAGCCTAGTTTCCAATGAAAACTTCAGCGAAATACTTTGGATAGAGGTTGGGCCCTAGGCCAGGTAACATGAGCCAAAATTACCAAAAAACTACTTCACTTATGACGTCTTTCACAAAAAATCCGCACCCCGCAACCAAAAAGTTTTTTTTCGAGTGCAGACCAGAAGACTTGCCGATCCACTTGAGCCCTTGAACAGCTCTCTAGTGCAATCGGCGGAGGAGCTATGGCGTTGGTAAGGCAACCGAAAACTGCTAGTTTTAGGCTGAAATCCAGGTACGATGTATTCGTAGACCAGCCGTCAAAGTGTTAAGTGAAATGAAACATATAATTTTTCAGTTTCATTCCACCTAAACAAGAAATTGACTTTGCACAAGACACAATAGAATTCTAGAATTTAATAATGAATTTGTGAGGTAACAATTCTAGCTTGAATAACAAGGGTATAATGAAAAATAGTGAAGATTAAGACCTCTGCATTACACAAAATTTGAAGTTTTTGCACAAACTTCATCAAATTTTTTCTCTATGAAAACATTGAGAATCATTCATGAATTTTGTATGGTCAACTTGTCATATCATATTGAATATGTGAAAATTTTTTCAATGCAAATTTTCACTGCGGTCATGGGTAACCGAGGCAATAAAGTACCCCACTTTTCTGTTTTATTCATTTTGTGCCAACTTTGGCCCAATATATCTCACAAACCTTTTGATATTTTGCAATAAAATTTTGTAAGGTCAAAGATAATTGTATCAGCAACAATGCTTCCAAATATGAGTAAAAACTATCAAGAAATAAAACCGTGGCGAGGTTTGAAATGTTTCGAAAGTTGTAGCAAGAGCTAGAAATAGTCAATTTGCGAGTCCATGACCTTTGACCTTTGAAAGTCACAATGTAGATAATGTTATTTTTTCAATATTTGGCAAAGTTACTAGCATCCCTAAATTATTGGGGTTGTTCACTAGTGTAGTTTGGCCGTAATAAGGCTTTAAACATGGCCAAATATGAACAATTTGCACCCCCCTGGCTAAACACCCCCAAGTGGAAAGCTTTATAATCATGCCATTTCTTGACGGATTTCATTCAAAATTTGCAGATGTTCATCATATGGATTAATGACAATTTGAGTAAAATTTCAGGAAAATTGGAGAGGGTGCCCTGACCACTTCCTGAGAATTGACACGGAATGGCCCAATTGTGATATGGGATAGAAAGCATAGGCAATAGCCATTCTGCAAGCAGCCAGTTGAGTGGTGAATTTATGCTATTCTATTCAATTCATACACTCGCAAATTTGGCTTTGAAAGAGACAGTACCTCCCAGTCATGAACCTCACCGCACGTCACTGTAAAAAATATATATTCAATACAATTAAATCAGGGCACTCTCTGTTTTTCAGGGCAAGCGCAAGTTGCTCAAAAATCCTGAATGTAAAAAGTATATTCAATACAGCGAACATTTTCAGGGCAAACTCTGTTTTTCAGGGTAAGCGCAGAGTTGCTCAAAAATCCTGAACAGTGAAAATATTCTCAATACAGTATATTCAGTGTATATTAACTTGGGGGTGATCCGTGTAAATTGGGCTAGTGTATAGTGTGTAATCTGGAATGAAGTCGTGACTGGTTATAATGACTTTGATCTGGACCAAGCCCTCGTTATTTTTAATGCCAGGTTTTTCGTGTTTTTTTAGAACTCTTCTGTCATCTGTTGAGGCATTGATCTCAACATCAAATTTTAGCTGACTAGCTGAGGTTGGGAATTTTTGAAGTTAGTTTCATAAATGCAGTGTGTAATTTGGACCAACCTTGGTGGCGGTTTGTGTCATATGGACCAGTATTACAAATGACAATGCTTGTATGAAGTACTTGGAAAGTGTTTTATAGGCTACATTTAGAGGAACATCGTACAGTACTGTACACAGTGTACGAATACGATATCACACTATTGTACTGTGTAACGTCTTCACTCCCACACGCAAAGCGCTAGGTTTTTAACATGCATCGCAGTAAAGAGAAAAGAAAACGCAAGTACACGAAAGAAGACCAGGATGTATACATGGCGGTAGTATAGAGTATACGCTTGATGGCGCTAATGCAGTTACTGTACTTTGATGAAATACAAGCTTTTTCAGACACTTTTTAAAGCACACGCATGAAAGACGCCATCATGATTATTATAATG
>Ga0210059_1011647_pt1 | contig 13414 bp, 8 predicted proteins | sample Ectturendosymbi2_FD_188042 | JGI IMG/M metagenome (GOLD analysis project Ga0210059, IMG submission 188042) | Ecteinascidia turbinata endosymbiont from Florida, USA - Sample 2 (SPAdes) (version 2) | ecosystem: Host-associated > Tunicates > Ascidians > Unclassified | place: Key West, Florida...
AATAACACCATATATGTAGCGTGAGCAAGCAATAGTAAGAGAGATTGCGAGCATGATCTCTATTGTTGCTTGCTGCCACGGTGTGAAGCTTTGCGCACATGCCGCTTGGGATTTCCGATTGCAACAAAATGGTGCTTTGACCAGGATGTGAAGGTCGTGCGGAGTTCAGCCTTCACACAAAGAACGTGCGATCGGTGCGGTTCGTTGTAAAATGGAGGGGATGTTTTTGCAACCCCTCCGGTGGTGTTGCGTTGATTGTGTGAATCACCGTGAACAGGATGTGCGTGAAGAACAACACCATACATATATGTGGCACGAACAAGGAATAGTAGAGTGATCACGACATGTGAACTCTATTGTTGCTTGCTGCCACAGTGCGAAGCTTTGCGCATATGCCGCTCGGGATTTCCAATCGCAACAACTCAATAACCTTCTGTTTTTTTCAATTCTCCTGTCTCCTGGTGCTTTTAAAATTGCTGTTTTTTTTCTTGTGTTTAAAATACCCAATTTTCATCAAAATAAGCTAACTCGACTGTACTCAACTCTTTCACAATAACTTCCAATTAGTGTAGGAATCACCACTAGGAGTTTAATCTGTCATTACATACAAAGGGAGTTTATTCTGTCACACATGCCTAATTCGCTAGACATGAATAGAATAAAAGTTGCGTGTGTTTAAATTTAGGTATGCACCAATTACTAGTCAGGAGCCTTGCAGAGTAATATGTTCTGTAGTATGTGCTAGCTATTCTCAGAACCATATACGCTGTTCATTGCAATTGTTGCTAGTTTATTATGAAACACAAACTGTCTGTTTAAAAAAACCATAACTAACAATTTAGATTAATAGCACCTTTTACCTCATAAAAAATTGGTTCTAGATGAGAAAGCATAACCAGATTCATACAATACACGCACTGTATTATAAGGCGCAATTTCAAATTTTGAGAAAATTGAAAGATTTTAATTACACCATAAGGTCCGAAAATTATTGTAATGCCAGAGTTGCATTGTTTTAATTTTTTCTATTTTCACAATTGTTGAAGTCTATTTTAGAATATCACTAGAGATTATTACCAAGAATGTAATAACCTTGGTCGGTGTCAGAGCAACAACAGCTGAAATTCGTCCTAGATTAGCAACAAATATTGCTTTTCTGCCATTGTGGCATCACTGCTCACTGTTGTAAAATATGCCATTGTGGTGTCACTGCTCACTGTAAAATATCAATTTCATGACCCCAGTTGTATGATTTTATATGTTATCCACAACCAGGATCTGCTACTGACAAATATCTGCCTTTGCATCCAAGGATATCACTTGTTTACAGTTCAAATATCTTTAAATAATCATAATGTTGAAATATGAATGAAGCATGAATCTCTGCGTCATGAGCAGTTAATACCAGGCCTACAGTAGTATTGTAGTCAGTGTACGCCAGAGCTAAGTCATAACAAGGCTACAGCTTTGGATCAGCAACAAACACAAAGTTCACACAGAACAGAATACGCAGGACAAATATGGTGACAAAAATATTTACAGAAACAACACATACGAAAGAGAATAATGCAATGAAAAATAAAGTATATAAAACGATTGTTTTATAGTACATTCATCCACAATATTAAATATACATCAACGTAAAATACAGGTGATGGTGGGTAAGCAATGGGTGAAAAGTTGAGGGATATAGTACTAGTACAGATGGGAAGTTAAAGCAAGCACAGGATAGATGAATGAAGCCAATAGCAATAAGTAAGGGTCGTGAGGCAGAGAGCACTACAACTTTGGATAGAGTTGAAAATAGGTAATGTCTATTTTACCACCAATATTCTGGCGGCAAAAGATCGACTGGAGCTATTTGTGTTGCCTGTCAAACATTTGGTCTTGTGGCATGATGCAATTTGAAGAAAAAGGTCAGTTTGTCATGCAATCAGTGTGCTGCTCATAGCGTAGTGGTGTTGCTTCCAGTCTGGTACGCCATTGCTTTTTGATTGGACTCTCACCATGGTGACTTCCCTTTTGTTTTATTTTTACTTTTTTCATAACTTTCCAAACTTTTGCATATAGGTGTTACTAGGTTTAGGCTTTGGTTAGCATTAGGGTTTAGCTTTAGGGGTTGATATTAGGGGTTAGCAGTAGGGGTTAGCATTATTAGGGTTACGGGTTAAGGTTAGCTTTGGGGTTTTCTTTTGTGTTTACTTCGTTTCTGCCAAGCCTGTTGCTGCTGGCAGCAAAACAGACACTGCTTTAAAAATAAAATAATTCGAATGGATGGATAAAAGGTTAGAAAGATGCACAATGCTGAACAAAATATTAAACAATTTATAATAATATATTTCTGCCTACTTTCTATGGGAATTAAATAGTCTAGTGCTGTATTTTCGTTGCTGTATAACATGCAAGGAATGCATTTTATGCAAACAGTGATTCCGATTGTGATGAGTGAAACACACACACAAAGGCTACAGCCTGTAACAGTTGAGTGCAGACTACGCGGTTCAGGATGTTTTGTAACGACTGCAGCAGACACATCATATGTTACAGTGCTATTCTTGTGGAAAAGATTCAATTTCAACACACGAAAGCTTCCACGCATTGCACTTTCATTTTGTAGCTTCCTAAAAACAATACTCCACACTACAAGCACCTTTCGGTACATGTGCTTCGCCACGAAGATCAAGGCTGAATCCCGCCCCAAAATCTTTTCTCCTTTCCACATGCGTGCATCACAGTGTTACTATTTACAAAGAAAACAAAATTATCATAATCAAAGCAAAACAATGCAATTGTTGCGTGAGTGCAGACAAAATTTTCGAAGGTTGACTGAACTTGCGTTTTGTCAAAAAATGCAAAACTTGTATTGAGTCGCAATTGTTAAAAAAAGACCTAAATGACAAAGTCAAATTCGATTTCTATCAAGTCAGCTAGAGTCATAAATTTTAACAAAAACACATAAACCCTACTACAGTAGTCCCGCTTGCGGTCAATAAGACCAACCGCTCAAAATTGTCCGCAAAATTGTCCGGGCCGGAGTTATTCCATTTACTCCAGTAATAAAAAAAGCGCTTTATAAGCACAAAATCCCGTTTCATAAAGCTCAAATTTCGAACACATTTACTTAAAAAAATTATGGTGTAATTGCAGGAAGTCATTCTTGCAGAGGTTGCGTGTGGCATCAGTCGCGTGCAGAGCTCTGGTGATGCCCGGGGCGACTGCTTGATTGGATGCCATCTACCAACTTCTAGTATTAAGCAGTGGCGTATGGTGGTCATTATTACTGGATATACGCTGTTTTTGACGTCACAATATGACGTCATATTCACGTTTCCAAACCAACGTTTTGGCGAAGTTTGTTTACATACCATACATATTCAGGGACGCCGGAAGAGCGGCACAACTAGGCAGCTCGGCCATTAGCGAAGAAACAGATTGAGAACGAAATGTATAGACGTTCCATTTAGCTTTATCAAGGTGTAAATATCTGCCCACAGTTGCATGCAGAGTATCTAAATGTGAAGCAAAAACGGTAGAGCCCTGGATTTGCCAGTTCAGGTTCACCTGCCAACGCCGCACCTCCCTCGCACATTCTGCCAGGTTCTTCGCAGCACACGCGGCATAACGTTGACCTAGGTTTGCGAACACTCAAATGCAGTGACAAAAGACGGTTACTTGTTCTATATCCGGCATGAACTTACTCTGTAGAAAACAAGAAGACAGTATTAGACGTCACCGAGTTTGTTTTTTATGAGTAATCGGACTACTATACTTGGTAACAGTAACCCGTGAATTAAAGCACAAAGTAGGGAGATCAAGGCTATGTATTGAGCAATGTTTCCAAACGTATAAGACAGTATCTGCCACAAAACGATTCGTGGAATATGCTTAAACAACTCAAGTAATTTACTTAGTCCGTCTCCAGGGTTATTCAATGGTTCTTGAAAAGGTGTTATTTTGAAAGTGTTTAACAAAGCTCAGGTGTGAAGGGGAACACCCGGTCTGCCCCGCTTGCCATTCGAACATCCGACCGAGGAAGTGGTTAAAGCCAATTGCTCGCTATCTGCGCCTTAACCGATTTGACCAAAGAAACGCTTCCCTCGTCATTTCTGATCGAGGCATTTTGAGTTTCGACTTTCACATCAGGCACATTCATCTGATGCATTTCCCTCTGACTTAGCTAAATTCCATGTAGTGCCACTTGTGTGACCACTACAGGTAGCTATTGCTAATGTAAAGCAAATGATTGACGTTGTCGCTGGTGAGCTCGTTTGGAGCGTTGTGGATCCAAAGGTCATCATATGGAGGCAAGGAGAGGTTCCAACTGGTGTGACCAACGTGGGCGACCAACGGAATGGCGTTACCTAAAAACGGTAAGAGCTGATAATCCTGAAAAACAAAGCTTGTTATGTTTTCGCCTGCCAGAGAACCGAACGTGAAATACTTAAAGGCTGTGCGGTTGCTCTATTTCCCAATGATTTAGCTGTGGCCACACAACGTTATCGTAACCCAGTTGTCCGGCTAGTGTTCCATTAAGATAGTAAAACAGCGGCCTGCTGGCAACCGAACCTTTGTATGTTTTTAAAAATTTCCCGATTTTTAAGGGTTGTTTTTTGCAGGCGACTTACATAAGTCCATCCCCTACTGCTGCAGCCCCGGTTGGAGTACCGGTCGGAGCTTGCAGCGTTTCACTTGGAAAAAGGCTTTTGGTTGTTTTCAAAAGCTGGTGCAGCTGATACTCAGTTTGACAACTCATATAATGTACATCAGCAATAATGTCCTCAAACGCTGCCGTGGTGCGATCTGTAAAGTCAATGAACAACGGCAGGAAAGAATCCTCCTCTTTATCACCAGTGTCATTGTGTTGCACAAACTTGAACTGCTGCTTTGCGGGCCCAACGCAATCAGACAACATCAAAGCTAATCGTCCATACAAACAGACCAATTGTTCATCTTGTTCTGCATTCAAACAGGCGGCAATCCACGGGTTGCATTGCCAAAAAGTATGGAAACTGTAACCCAGGCTAGCAGCTTGAATGCGCGTGATTTCTTCCGTGACTTGATCAACAACTACTTGTAAGGTGAGTTTGTCAGTTGGTTATATCTGTCGTAACTATGTTCATGCGTCGGCATTTTGACAGGTTTGTCCCCGCTACGAATCTGTTCTCGGCGAACAGCCAACTTCTCCGCGTTCCAAACATACATGTAATTTCCACTGATACAAAATTCGTCTTCGCAAAGACAACCAGTTAGTGAATGCTGCCCACTCGATACAGTTCCTAGGGCGTGGTTACAAGTAATTTCAGTGCGGATATCTACAAAGTTCACTTGTTGATGGTAGGTAGCCCAACCGGGTCCAGCGAAAATATGGGTGAGGGGTTCCCCTGGGAAAGGCTCGCAAACTTGGGGTGTTTCGTTTTTTTTGACCAACTTTGACAGGCCCTGGACGCCAATCCAATGGGCCAAAATTTTGGCTCAAACGTTTTTTGAAAACTAGATGAGCTCCCGCGTCGATAGAGCCCTTGCTTGACCTTCTAGCATGTCTGGAACCAAAGGTATGGTCCAAAAACCTCATTTTACCCCCTAAATCAGAGAATGGTGTGAACATGTGAACGGTTTGTGCTCAGCCGGATGGCTCAATGAGCAATCTATTACAAAGCATTGGTTCCAGTCCGTACGTAAGTGTCTTTATAGTTGCACCACTGGCCGCAACACTGCTGTTTAAAGTTCATGAAAACTTCACTTCACAGCATTAAACTGAAACATCAAAGTTTGGTAGGATGCAACATGTGAAATTCATTGAATGAAACCAATGGCAAATGTGAAAAACTAAATGGTATGAAACCACAGCTACAATATTACCAGACAACATATTGCAGCTGCTGTTACTTGGTTAATTCCATTTGTGAATACTTCACAGCAACATATTTCACACTCGTAAATCTCACAACATGAAGCAAATTTGAACTATGAAAACTTTGCAGTATCATATCACAGTACACCACATTATTACCACAAAACAATTTGCAGTTGCACATTAAGTACTATTTCCAACAAGAGTAACTTCACAATATTGAATCAAAGCTACATTATTATAAAAAAGCAATTCATAGCTGCTTTTACTAAGTAGGCCTAGAAAAGCATAACAACAATACTTGGAACCTTGAAAACTCCACAGAATGAAAAAACCTGAAACATGAATACTTCACAGTATTATCTCACATCATTTGCAGCTGCATTTTTGTTGTAAAAGTTGAGAAACACTTACCAGAATCACCAGTTTGATGTCCACAACAGTTAGGGTGAGAATGGTGGGTTACCACTACAAGTTCCTAATTTTACAATGTTTCGAAGTCTACCCAAATTTAAATAAGGTTGTTTCAAGTAACCGAAATTTGATTTGGGCTGTTGCAATTTACCCAAATGTTTTCAACATACGCAAATCTGAATGAAACTCTTCTAGACCACTTTACCCAGATCTTTTCAATAGTAGCCTACCCAAATTTGAATAAAACTGTTTCCATAACCCGAATTCGATTAAAGCCGTTGGAATTGCCCAAATGTTCTGATTGTATCCAAATTTCAATGAAACTCTTGTATGTTACCCGATTGGATTTAAGCTGTTTGAAGTTGTCCAAAACTGAATAAAACTGTTTGCAGTTACCCAACTTGGACTGAAGCTGTTCCACTTGGCCCAAATTTGAATGGAGCTATTGCCAGTTGCTGAAAGTTGATTCAGTGTGATAGAATTTGCCAAATTGTTCCAATTTATGGAAATATTTCTAATTTCACAAAAACTTGAATGAAGTTGTTCTAATTTGCTCAAATTTGATTGAGGTTGTTGAAATTTACCCAAATGTTTCTACTTTGATCTAAATTTACTTAAAAGTTCTTGTAGTTAACTTAGATATTTTTAATAGTACAGTACTCGACTTTCAATGGAGTTTTCCTAAATAGCCCAACTTTGAATATGACTGTTTGAAGTTACCGACAATTCAATGAAGCTGTTGCAATTTGCCAAATTTTATTTGGCTGATGGAGTTCACCCAAATGTTTCCAATTTATGTAAATGTTTTCAATGTCACCCAAATTTATATCAAGCTTTTCTCATTTTCCCAGATATAATTAAAGCTGTTGGCCCATTCCCAAATGCTCTGAATTTACACAAATGTTTCTACTTTTACCCAAATCCTGAATGACGTTTGTTAATGCACCCAAATTTGATGAAAGCTGTTGGAATTTCCAAATGATTCTAGTTCACCTAAAGGAAGTGAATATTTTGCCATAAGACAGTGTCTATTTTGCCATTACAGGCCAAAAAGAATGGCAAAATAGTCTCAACAAAGCTTTTGCCATTGATGCACTGTAGAAAAGTGTGTTGGTTGTTTAAGGATTGGGGTGATATAGTTGAAAAAGTACCCGAAAATTAAGGGCAACTTTTACCTTTGCCCAAAATAGGTGAGGTATTGTATAGTACTTACCCAAAACCAAAGCATTTTTGCCCTATATGTAGGAACCCCGCTTAAGGTTTGGGGTAATTTTTGTTGCCCAAAGGTATGTTGGGTGATACATCTTTGTTACCCACCAACATGAACTATGGCAACATAGACACTGCCTCACTTAAATGTGAATGAAGATGTATAATTTGCCCAAATGTTCAAAATTTTTGTCTGAATAATGGCCAATTTTCCAGTGTTGGGGATGCGACCGCATCCCCTGCATCCCCATGCCAGAGACCTACGCTTATGACATAATCGATATGCACAACAACTGGTGCTCTGTAGAATTTATTTTCAAAATGGCGAAGAGATGTGCACACGAAATGAATATGGTTTTACCATAATAAACAATGAAAATTGGTCGTTACCTGTAACTGTTGTGTGCAGTGTTAATAGATTTTGCAACATTTAGTGACTGTAGGCTATAACCTGTTCCAGTGGTTCTCAACCGGGGAGGAATTCTTCCCCAGGGAGGAATTTCATGAGTTTAGGGGAGGAATTTCCACTTTATATTTAAGCTACCTACAAATTATATGTGTTGTACGTCTTTCTTAAGTTGACATTGGCTCTTTCACTTAGCTCTTTCAATCATGAAATTAACAGTGGCGCTGTCTGTTGGATTATTATAGCATTATTGACACCCACTAATTAGATGTTCAAGTACATTCCGTGTATTCTGATTGATTCTTTGACTTTTTTCCAGGTAAACTTGCTGCTTGTTTGAAGCCACACAGCAGAGGTAATTACTAATTGTCGTATCTTCGTCGTTTGAGCGAGTTGTTACTGTCCATTGCTTGGCCGCACTAGATCTTGGGGCAGGTGTTAAGCAGCGAATCGATTGTCTCATCGTTCAGAGCCGTCAGGCCGTGCATTCCATGAGGAGGTCGATGGATTGGCCATTGGAGGACAACATGGTCAACGGTTTGTTCTTCTGCACCACACTCAAAGGCCACAGAGGAGGCCATACGCCATTTGTGCAAGCAGGAGCGGTGCGGAGGCGGTGAAGCTGGACTCACGCTGTTCTTGGGAGAGTCATTCCAGGAAGGTCGGTGCCAGTGTCGGGGTTGGAAGTATGGAGTCTCTTAATGTTGTCCAGCCACTCCGCATTCTATTGGTGATGTGATCCGCCCACTGCGCCGCACCTCTGTTGTTGTTATTGTCAGATGAACTAGGGAGTTGTTTGCGGTGGGTACAAATGGGTGTCTCGATTTGAGGCTCCATGCACTCGGTGGACAGGTGAGCGCCGAGTGGAGCAGGTGTTCAGGCTCCATGGCACGGCATGCTAGATAAAGTGTAGCTCCATTGCGACAAAGCTCAGCAGCTTGGATGCCTGCGATTATAGGATAGTTGTCCGCTGGTGTAGGACGCAGGCATCCAGTCACAATTCACAAGACGTCGTTGATGGCGGGGTCAATAAGGTGGGTATGAGCACTGTGGCACCAGACGGAAGTGCAGTACTCTGCTGTTGAAAGTACAAGGGCAAGGTTGGCTATTCGCAACGTTGTTACTTCAGAAACCCAGTCAGAACCAGCAAGCCGCCTCAGGAGTGCGATGCGTGATGTCAGCTTTTTGCGAAGTAACTCGAGGTGTCGGCGATACATGTGTGTCGAACGTTACTCCGAGGTATTTAGGCTCGGAGCAGAAGGGCAGGGTTTTGTTGTTGCGGTTGGCTTTTAACTCACATTTAGCTACCTTTTTCTTGAGATAGAAGACTGCCAACACCCTTTTTGTAGTTTTGAAATTTAACTTCCACGTCTGGAGGTATTCATCTACGGGTGCCATGTCCTTGCTCTGCACCCCCTCCACTGCCTGCCAATCTCATCAGCATGCTTGGTTGCTATATTGTCAATAAATGCATACTTTCTGGAGACGGTGTTTGGCTGGTCAGAGATGTAGATGTTGAAGAGAAGGGGTGCCAGGACAGACCCTGAGAGATGCCGTTCTTGAGGTGTCTTAACCTGCTCCGTTTGTCGTTTCCGGCTGTGAGGGTGAAGCTGCGATTACGAACCATCTCCATGATCATGCAGACCATATGTCTGTCAGGTAGCAGTCGCAGCAGTTTGCACGTGAGGCTGCGGTGCCTCACAGTGTCGTATAGGCTGCTGTGAGGTCGACAAAAACAGCCCTGCCCTTCTTTTTAGCCATAAAGCTATCCTCTATGTTCTGTGTCAGCAGGGTGACCTGATTTAATGGTCGACTTCCCGTGTCGAAAAGTCGACGATTGCTTTGACATGAGCGTAGATGAGTCTCTCAAGGATCTTGAAGAGGACACGCAGAAGAGATATAGGGCGATGGCTCTTTGGGTTCACCAATAGCTTTTCCTGGCTTTGGGATCGCAAATATTACTGCTCTTCTCCAGATCTTGGCGCAAGCAGGAAGTGAGGAAATCGCAAAACCAAGGTTTGAGAGCCGATCCGGCGTGGAGCATAAACTCCGGGAAGATAAAATCCGGACCTTGAGACTTTCCTGGCTTCAGGCACCTGAGGGCGACAGAAAGGTCAGGTGGCCTGACAGGGCCAGAGATACTGTTTCCCTCAGGTGCTCGGACCTTCCATAGGCTGGACAGTTCCTTGTTAACGAGCCTAGTGGACTCGCGGATCCCACTCGTGTGAGGTTATCGTATACGAGCGGCTTATTGAAAGGACGCAGCAACACCGCTATAGGATTATGGTTCAACACCCAACGTGTGATCTGAGTCATTGCTAAAATTAAGCTTTAGCACTTTCAGCCACCCTGCTGAATTTATGTAATAGGGGAGGAATGAAAAGTTCCAAAATGAAAAAAGGGAGGAGCGTATCAAAAAAGTTTGGGAACCACTGGCCTACTCATTTATGCGCATGAGAGTGGCGAGAATTTGATCCCCGGTTAATGAGCCACCCGCTTAATAAGACCAAAATTGTCTGGTCCCGAGGTGGGCTTATTAAGAGGAAACTGCTGTACCGTGTTGTAACCAGGGACGACGGAATGGGGATGCATTATGGGGACACTGCCCCCTCTGCCCTTTGAATGGGGGCAACGGGGGCACAGGTGTCCTTACGTAACAGATTTCATGAGTAACTTCATTCTCAAGGTCGACTCGAAGCAAATTTATTGCAGCTATTGGCGCACACATAAAATTGAGAATGATTTCCTTTGATTTCTGTTATTAGTTTTGAAGTCAACATTGTTGCTGAACATATAAATGCGAAAAGAATGACCATTATGGGAGCGCTTTTACACTGAACTCAAGGAAACAGTTTTGAACTCGTGGTACATCAAAACCATGGGTGTCCACAGGCGGGGGGAGGCAAAACGGGTATTTGCCCCTCCGAGTTGGAAATTGAGGCTAAGAACTAAAATTGTCTGGAAACCTTGACGTCAGCAGCTCAATTCTGATTAATTGATTTATTTATTGCAATGACAGCTTATTAGCCGGCACGAGATTCACACTGCACAACAGCAAGGTTCATTGTTCTGGTGTCATGCAGTGGTGAGCTTGCAGTTCACTCATTTCCACTGTTTTGCCTGCAGAAGCAGGTTGCCAAACTTGCGATCGGATTGTTTTACTGTTGGTCTTTGTTGTGTAACAATAATCAAGCAACAAATCTTCTAATGTTCACTTCAAGTTATGATATTAGGCGTTTTGCCGCGCCCGTATGTGACTGTTGAGTGCAAACATATTGGCTGGTAATGCTTCGGGACAGTGACTGCTGATAGCGGTAAGCAAGGACGCCGGAAAGCGGTGGCATTGCCCTCTGATCTTTCAAAAGAAAGACAACGGGGACAAAGGCGTATTTTTTATAACAGCATCATCGGAATTTCATGGTTTATCACGATCGAATTGAAACAAATTTTCCATAGTTTCTTTTATTATTTTTGAGGTCAACATTGTTGTTGAATAGTAGCAAGCATATATGGTAACAATTATTTTGTTTTTCATAAATTTCCATTGCCCTCAACTTTTCCTGCTCCCCCAGCCCAATCGACGTTCCGGCGTCCCTGGTCGTAACTCACGGGGGCTGTCAGGGGTAGAGCCGCACTCCCGGTAAGATAAACGTGTAAACCGCCCCCCCTTATCTTACATTTTTATATTTAGTATTTTTTTGGTTTTCAGTAGGTTGTTGTTTTTTTTGTTTTTTTCGGGGTGTTTTCTTTTTTTTACTTAGTATAAACATCCACATCCGCAGGGTCAGCCTTAGCAAGCGCAGGGCCCGATTTGAAGCACTTTTGCGGGACCCCACTCAGTGGTGTGTCCAAATATTTTTGAGGAGGGTCATCAAATTATTAGTGATGTGAAAGAGCGGGGGCCAAAGCGGTAAATGCAATCTAGGGGTGTCTGGAGGCATGCCTCCTCAGTGTCACATTTCCAGTAAAGGCTTTCTTTGTCCGTGACATGTAGACATCTCCGTAATACCAAAATAAGGTCATGAGTCACTGCACTCAATACCGCCTGCCTGGCCATGTCCTACCGCTGGGTAGGCTACGGCTGGCCACTTCGCCATGTTGTAAATGAAATTAGCTTCTGTTCCCTTGAAGGTGCGCAAATGCGTAGCACCACCAGTGAACCAGTACTGTCGCCAGAAAGTCTTCAATAGTAGGGCTTCGCATTTGTGCAAGGGGCTTGACATTCTAAGCTTTGACAAATTATCTACTCATTTATAGTGTTTCATAATCCAACTTGGGGTCTTGGAGCTTTGGCTAAGCCCACCAAATTCCCTCGAGCGACGGGACTGCAGTGAACTCATTCTCGCGCACTTGCAGCATTCCAAATTTTAAAAGTAGAAACGGAACACTCCTAAGCATATCGCATGACTCTTTTAGAAGGTACATGAATTCAATGAGTACTTTGTTTGTATTTTGATATGATTTTACACAGTATTTTTTCAAGGTTTTTAAAAGGGTGTCGTAGTGGAGCTTTAGGGTGTCAGCACCATTTTCCCTTTTATGTCTGATACTTTTGACTGATTTTCACAAAAGCGCAAGTTTCCGTCCAAAAATAATTTGAATACGACAATCACTTCTGGCAAACAAAGTAAAGACAATTTCATAAACAGAAAGTTTCAATGTAGGCCTGCATACTTATTCATTCTCTCATTTTCGTGCCCGGTTTTCCTTTGGGGAGAATTGCGGTTGCAGTAGCTCTAGAACAGGGGTTCCCAACCTTTTTCTTACCATGTATCCCTTCAGCATTCCGACAAATGAGCATGTACCCCTACAGCGTTTCAACAGATAAGGATGTACCCCTTCAGAATTTTGACAGATGAACATGTACTACAAAAACTCCTTTATGACAAAATATTTTCTCACGATTTTTCACAGATATACTTAACAATATACGTCTAATGACTTTTGAAAATAATATTAAGTCATGTATGTGTAAAGATTTGAAAATAAATAACATGTAAATATATCTTTACCTTCTATTTCTAACCTTAAATGTACCCCTTCGGATAGGCAAATGTACCCCCAGGGATACATTCACCCCAGGTTGGAAATGCCTGCTCTAGGAGGACGCAAATACCTCACGATCAACAGCAATCTCAGATAATTTTCTGCTGGCTCCACACCAAGACGGGACCAAGCAAGGTCGGAGATGTAGTCGCGCCACCTGGTCCTTGGTCGAACTCTGGGCCGCTTTTCCGTGGGTGTAGACTGTAGCCCGAAGGACGTAATTCGCCAATCTTTCCCTGGACATTCTGGACACATGACCGAACCAACATACAGTAGTTGGTATCTCTCGATTCGGAGAAGTGGCTTGACAACCCGGGCTTCACCGATTTCAGACCTGTGCCCTTTTTCACGAAGTGTCACATCGAGAACTCTTCGCAAATATCCCATCTCTGTCGTTTATTCTTTCGACAGTACTCTTTCAGTCTTCAGTTAAGATTCATGGCCACAGGTGAGGATCGGAACAAAGACCGATTTAAAGACTGAAAGCA
>Ga0210059_1011648_pt1 | contig 13414 bp, 6 predicted proteins | sample Ectturendosymbi2_FD_188042 | JGI IMG/M metagenome (GOLD analysis project Ga0210059, IMG submission 188042) | Ecteinascidia turbinata endosymbiont from Florida, USA - Sample 2 (SPAdes) (version 2) | ecosystem: Host-associated > Tunicates > Ascidians > Unclassified | place: Key West, Florida...
TTCCACTGTACAGGCATTGCAGCAGTTTCATATTTTCTATTACACAGGAGGCAAAATGTGTTTGGTCTGTCCAAGTTCAATTCAGAAATGTTGCATGACTGTCAGATAGTTTGCAGGAGGCACCTGCTGTTAGTCTGCATTCGACCAACAGCCAGACCAATTTACGTTTTTCACTAAGACATCATTTGTCTGTTTCAGGGCTAGCAAGTCCACTTAAAATAGTTTGATTGTCCAAAATCAAAACCAGCAGCAGCCATGCATGCATGAGAATAACGATTTCATCAGTCTGGTATGTTTTGATGTGGTGGTTAATGAGGGGTCATGAAATTTAACTCAAACCAAGTTTTTTGTTTGTGAGGCATGGGTCCGTTTTGTGTTGATGTAACTGTAAGACAACTTTTGTGCTTAAACAGAAGTTGTTGACAGAGTTTCCACGTCATTCCTGGTCATTTAAGTGTCTGGTTGTGAAAGCTTAAACTCACATAGGACGATTGGTTGGTTAAGGTTTTCACGTCAACAACCAAAGCTCTTGTACAAAAACTGGCAAGTGCTAACCTTTCCATTCCTTATTCGATGCTTGTATAATGTAAATATCATGTCAAAGAAGTTGAAACTTGCGGCAACTGGTGCAGTAGATTTGTTTCGTGCCAAGAATGAACTTCCTTTTTGTTAGTAACGCTATTCACCCAAACCACTCGGTCTAAGCCTTCATTTGCTGCCAGTAAACTTTGTCTTATCAAGGGTAAATGATACGAAATTTCAAGAAATGAAGCCGAGTGTCCAATTCATTTTTTGAAGTCTAATGTCACTCTCCTGCTCTGTAAAGTTGCCGTGCTAGTGGCCATGGTGTACAGAGGTTTTAGGCGTAAGTTTTAACCTTGCAGATATTGTACCACCTGAAACTGACGTAAGCAGGGGGATCTGAACTCAATAAATCCTGTTGTAGCTGAGTTTTCCAATTTGTCATCTTCAGTAGCAAAAACGCATAACATGCCTAGCAACAACAGTACAGGCATGGCATCAAGCATTTGCATAGTGCTTTAGGTCTCTTCAGCTCATCCTCACTGATCCACTATTTTATTATTTGCTTTCAGTGGCAGTGATACATCCTCAATAGAGCAACCTCAATTCACTCGCTCTAGGCGGCGTGCACAGAGCATGAGAAATAGAAGCACTAGATTGCGGAAGCGACCTGAAATAACCATAGTATCTGCCTCTCCTATGAGTCAACATCCTGCGTTTGCTGATGGTGCAAAAGGAAGCTATATACCGCCAGAAGCTCCACCCAGTTATGATGAGGCCATAAAGGCTTCTCAGTCTACTTCCTCTTGCTTTGAGTTAGTTACGCCAGGTGTGTAGTTCGTGTGGTAGTTTGTGTCTGACATATATTTTTGAGTATTCTGCTGTGAATCTCTTTGAAAGTCTTGTTTGGATAAAATTGGTTCATGCTGTGTTTAATTTATTTTGTCAAAATTTTGTAAAAATGCTAATGATTTCCCAGCTCAGGAGGACTCCAGGCGTCTTGTCAAAAAAATTTAAACTAAATGCAAACATTGGATCAAACAACTAAATTTTCAGATATTTGTCCTTCCATGCTCTGCTAAAAATTGCTGTGTGTCGTTTACAAAGATTTGTTTTGCAAAGATTACAACCAAGTTACAGTAATTCAGAGCGTTTCTTTATGACTGTTGTCCAGTTGCAAGGGTCAGATTATTCTTATTGGGTTGTTATTGGTTAGCTGACCACCAAGCTTGCTTAATGAACCGTTTCCCTGTACAGCTTGGTCGTGGTTCGTAGGCTGTGATTACTTCTGCCTTCAGCGGCAATCTTGAATGTGCCATGAAATTACTTCCTGGTAGTCACGAGTGGTTTGACGCTAATGAAGGAAGTGAACCTTGATCTTAAGCAAAGAGCTTACTGGTGGGTTTTCTTTCCTTAACTGTGACAGGTAGTCGGTGCAACAGGGTCTAGACTGAGGATAACTGTGCAATGGTATGCCAGCTGTACTGTGTCAAGTGTTTATACTGTAGCTAGGGGTTAATCAGTGCATTGCTTTCACTGTTGGAATGGGCATGATGTGCATGTTTGATGCTTTCCTTAATTTTCAAAATGCGTGACTTGCGTCTTTTCAGTTTTATGCGTTTTAAGCAACTTGAGTTCCTGCGCCTTCATATTACTCGTTGATCATCTGGTGTTCATTCAGTCTTGCTGTTTGGAAGGCCCTTTTTCATGTTTGCCGTGCAAGCCATCACAGGTCAAATAATCGACTAAACATTTTTTAAACGTACATGAAGCTGAGGTTGTTTAAGATTTTGACAATTTGCTTTAAGTGCACTCATGGGTGTAAAAGTTTCTTATTGAACTGTTCGACATTAGGTTGTGCAACTTCAGCGGAAAGCTTTCTGCAGTTTTGTGTCATTAACCTTTTCTGCCACTTCTAAATTGCATTAAGAGGTTTTGTTATGACGGCAGGCTTTCTTCTGGGTGTTTTAGGTTAATGAAACTTGCAGACATACGTTTTAATGTGTTACTTATAGCGGTGGATGCTCATTTAACCACTCCAATGAAATGAACCGTCTCACGTACTGCTAGTAACCAGTTATTTGGATTTAAGTTTGGTTGCCAAATTTACTTGCGATTGCAATTGGTTGTTTTGTTCATATTTCCTGCGTCATTTTGTGCGTTTGATTTGTGTGTGTTGAGATACATTCGCAATATTTGACACTTCCATGCTTGTAAGACTATAATATCTGTGGAATAGTCGCTTCAGCCATCTTTCCACTGATTAGTTTTGCGATTTTTTCAAAAGAAACCTTATTATAATTCCAGGTCAGACTTCAGAAAGGAGTCCGGCCCGCCGACATCCTGCTGATAGCAGTTTGTCTAATTTTTATAATGGGCCGGATGCAGTACATGAAGCATTGCCATCATCGTCAGAAGTTGCCTCTGGCGTATTTGTAGAATACCGTGCAGGTTCTGTCCAGAATTTGCTTGTTAGTCTTCCACCACAAACAGAAACCGTCAGTTGTTCAAACAGTTCACGCAGTGAGCGACTTGAAACAAGGAATTCTCAAGAACTACGCCTGATCGGTGAAGACCGCCTTCCTGTGCCAACGCCACGATCCACGAGACAGGTGTGCGGGTTTTGGTGCGAGTTAATTTCCATGAAATTAAATGTGTATTTGTTTTGTTATAACAGGTGTGTTCAGGTTGCATACGTATACCAATGACTTTTTCTTGTTATATTAACGTATTAAATATCTGAGCAGGCTGCTTTAAGTGTTCGCTATACAACCATTTTAGCCGATGCCGCCCTGGTGTAAAAGCCAAACTGTGACTTAATAACCTTCGTTTCTGAACCTCTGATGTTTGTTCTTTTTCAATTGAAGTTGGTTCGAAATCAGTGGAAAAGCTTGAATGGCTTAACACGGTTTCACTCTTTCGTGCTATGCGATTAATTTCTGTTGTAAGTACTGTTAATTAGTTCTGATCGCTCAGTTATTACGCACTGCTTTTGAGTTCAGACTTGGTGATGTAAGACAACGTGGTTTTATTTCAAGTGTTCACAACGCTTTTGTTGTAGACAAAAGATGTGTGACCACGTCGCAGTGTTTGTTTGGTTTGTTAACAGTTGTCATTTATTAGTGAAAAATTGACAAATTGGGTATGATGATTTCCGACTTTGGGGGATAAATTCTCGTGTAATGCCTTTAAATACCGGAATTAAATATGAAATGTCTAGAAATGTGTAAGCTGTCATGGTAACACCTTTTTTGTTTGCCACAGCCAAAGCTTAACAAAGTTTGATACACCACTTACGACGTAACATCAAATCTGTTCGTGCAGCTAAAATGCCGAGCATCATGAACGTATAGTATTGCTCATAGTTTTAGAATGAACACGTGAAACCGCACGTGAAAGAACACATTCAGAACAGCACGTGAAAGATCATGTAATTTGTATTTTTATATGCATTAAAAAGAACAGATTATTTTGCCAAAAGATTGCTGAAAAAGTTTGCTTTTTTTAAATCTGAGATAGATCACCAAAAAGTTATTTTGTATATGTTGTGACACTTGTTCATTGAACTGGCATTCATAGGTTTAGTTAAACGGCTGTAGCTTTCAATCAAGTCGCTGTCATGCTTGGTGACCTGCCTCTCAAGCCAAGTGACTATATGCAGAAGTGCATGGAATTTAGATTAGTGTGTATTGCCACGAATGTGATGTCTAAGGATTTTAAATACGCGTTGTGGCAAACGGGCCTATCGACGGGATTGCGTATTCAAAGGAATATAGTGGTATAATTCAACCTCATCGCATTTGCAGTTAAAGGTTTTCCATTATTGTTTCTGTGGGTTTTATTAAGACACTGTCATTTTTTTAAGGTTGAACCCCCTGCAATGACTACTTTAAATAAACTACCTTTGTTAACGTACGGAACGTAACTTAGGTAACTTGTATTTTGTGAATAGAGCGTAGGCCTTGTACTGACTACTCGTTTTCGAAAATTGTTTGAGGTAAATAATAGTTCTATGCAGCTTAACCCGTTTACATTTTCCTACTGGTGAAAAACTTGTCTGGAGTGATTATTACTGACTACGGTATTTCTCTATCAGCATAAAGCAGGAGTTTGCTTCTCAGCATGGTTCAAGGTCACGTGTGCTTTGACCCGCAATCAAGTAAATCACCTTTTTCTTTCATAATGAAAACCACCTCCAAGAGTAATAGATGTGCAATCCATTAGCATATAGTACATTTCTGTGTAATTATAATTTTTAATAGAGCTACCGCACTGACGCTAATGTGAAGGGCACAACGGATAAGTCTGTAGTAAGTTGCACAGGGTTACAGGTCGCCGAATGATTTTGGTCAATAAATTTATAAATTCCTAAAAAAGTCTTGTAAAACGATCACCATCTCGACCTTTTATTTTTGTAAGCGTATGTAAGAACATATCCAATTTCGCCAGATGAAGGCAAATGCCTGGTATTTCAATGTGACATTTTCGTCTGGTAAATAATCTGGAAAACATACACGTGATATCTGTTGCATTCAGTCCGTTGGGAAACTGTCTTTCATTTAAGCACGCGCACATGCGCTTTATTTAATTTGTTACAGTGATTTTAACAAACTTAAGCCGTGGACGTGATGAGAAAATACTCTAAATCAGTGGTACTCAGGGCTCAACGTGGGCGAAATATGCGTCGTGGGGGCGATTTTGTAATTTACTAGATTTAGGGGGCAATTTCAGTTTCCAAGGGGCGATTTCTGCAGGTTGAAACATACTAAAATTTTGAATTGATTTAAAAAAAACAATATTTGTTACATTGGAATCACAGTAATTGATGCACTTGCGACTCCATGGTTCGCAACAAAGGTTATAAAACATATCAGACTGGTCACGCAACAATCAAACCAACATCGTTCTGTGTAACGCTTCACTGCACCAACTATCCAAGACCACTGAGATTGTCACTGGTTGGGAGTCAAGCGTTGCGGTTCGCACAAGGATTATGAATGTGCACTGTGCAGGTATTTTGTTGAGTCTAATGTTCAAAATAAAATAAAAGAGTAGAGAAACTGTTACACTGAGTAGTTTGTTAGGTTGGTTACCCAATCGTTGCATGACCAACGTCACAAAAAGGACATCAAGCAATAACATTTGCTACCCTGGCTGTATACATCAGAAAACGGGGTTTAGGATGTTTCCCGTATAATATGCGTTAATTAGTTCTATTATACTGCTTTTGGTTGAAAGCAACCAATACTGATATAGCTATCGGAAAATACCCAATCGGTCAAAGTCCATTTTTCAAGAGGAAAAAAATTCAGCTTTTAAAGATGATAAAAATGGCCCAACAATCATAACAGTGCTACCACTAAATCATCGCATCGATCAAGTCTAATCTAGTGAATTTTCGTCTTGAACTGTCACAAAATCCCTTCAAATTATTAGCAAAATTGCCTTGAAACAAGTCTTCATGGCCTTCGGTAGAGCATTGCCAAACCACTGTTTCGTAAGCAAAAGAATACGACCGTCCGTTATCACGTGTTTTGCAATAAATGGTTAGTACCTTGAGTAAAACAAGGTAGGCTTACTGAAGTGTATTCTGTTGTAAAAATACTGGAAATACGACTGTTGCGGGACAATTTTACGCAGCAATTAATGGCCAGTAAGATTAGTAACAGCTAGCCATAAATTGTAAAACGTGCTTACCGTGTTTTTCAGTCAGTTCGAGTGACACTTTACTGTGGATTTAGCTGTACTGTGTTTATCTGGCTTATATGACAGAGTATAACAGAAAAGTTGGCTAGGAAAGTAGTAACTTGGACAAGCGAGTAAGCCCAAACACCCCATATTGGCTAAACTAAGGAGTCCAAAAAATCTTTTTCGCCACCTGTTGTTTGAGGCTTATTACAAAGTGACTCTGTTGTGGAGATCACGCCAAAAGTTACATTCCGTAGAAAGGGCGGCGCAACTGGTGGGTGAAATACCTTTTTGCCAGCTAGCTAGCATAAGCGAATGAGATTCCATCATCCAGAAACGTCTCTTCGACATCCAAAGAGACGATGAAGCCCGTGCTATATTTCTTACAAACGGATGATTCAATTTTTGAATTAAGTGCAGTGAGTTTTTTTCCAGAACTTTGGGGAAAAGTGAAGTTATTATTACTGGCGTTTCCCACGACGTATTTTGCTGAGCAAGGTTTTTGCCAAGCAGGCTTGCACACGCATAATAATTACCGTAATCGTCTTGACATGAACAAGACCGGTGGAAACGGCATAAGACTTAAGCTAACCAACTTGCAAACTGCTTTGAAAAAGCTTGCAGATAAACACCATCGCAAGGTTCGCATTAGTTGTAACCAGCTGTTTTTTGGAAGTGAATAACATTTTTTCTACAAATGCATTTGCATTCGTTTTGTTTTGTGCTAAGTAGATTGGCCATTTATATTTCATTAGCACTGAAATAATTTCCAAAAAAAATAATATTTTCAGACAACGCCCAAAATTATAGGTAGGGGGCGATTTTCAAACAAAGTTCCCGTAGGGGGGCGATTGCAAGAAAAAAGGTTGAAGACCACTACTTTAAATGATACAATTCCAACCAATATGGACTATTCACTGCATGATTTGGTAGTGCTTACAAGTGTGTACATGAGCACATGCGTGCGTGTGTCCCTCAGGAGGAAGTATGCGCTGCTATGGTGTGTATTGCTCAGGTTTCATCTGTCGGTTTGTTTAGCTGCAAATTTGGTAAATGCTGGCACCTGTTAGGTGGTCAAATATGCTGAAGTCTAATGTTGTATGCGGTCTATTAAAATTTTTTCCCGATCTATCTCATATATTCGTTTTTCTGATCCAGACTTATAAAAGTTTTGGTAACTGATGTGATGCGACACAGATTGCCGCTTTCTAATAGTCTCAGCACAGACGCTGGATGCTGTGCAAAAATAATTTTGTGCTAATTTTTTGTAACAAGGATTTTTCGAAATAAGACATGCGAGTGCAAAAATGGCCCATCTCTTAAACCTGAGCTGATGGAAGTCGTGCGCTACCTTGCTAAATTAGTAGATTGTTAAGTTTTTCTTCTGAGCGGTGCAGTCGAAACCGTAAGGAACTTTTGGCGCATATGCAAAATAATTTAGTGTATGTGCGTTATAACGCTAACTGCCTTTGTGTAGAGTTCACGAAACCGGTCAACCGCTCCCGACCTTTCATCTCATCAGTCTTTTCGTACTGGTCCTCCCCATTGTAAACCACGGTCTTCAGTGAAACCTGCAGTTCCGTCGAAAAAACCTGGCCTGGGTGTAGGCTGTGGTTCCGGCAGTGTCATTCACCCCAATACCGTTGTAAATCCACCAGCGGTATTAATGAAAGACGAGCCATATGTAAATATTGAGCAGCCAATAAACTGCGTGTCAATTACATCATTACTTGACGACTCGGTCAACATGGATGATTCTTTGCCGCCCCCGATGAAGCCGTCAAACAGTAGGAAGTTGCCACCTCCACCACGCCCTTCAAGTGGTCCTTGTAAAAAACCTGATGTGCCCAGTCATTCTGGTTCAGGCGTTTCTGGACGTTTTCACGCTGAGTATCAGCGAATAGAAACGACAGCGAGCAAACCGAATGGCAGTGAAAGCGACCACCATGATTCTGATGCGCAAGTTGTCCTAGAAACGACAGCACCATCGACGCTTGAAACCCAGAATAGCAAACCAATAACTCCAGACGAAACTGAAGAGCTGGTTGCTGAGCCTGTGTATGCTTTGGTGCGAAACAAGCAACTGCGCAAAGACGCAACCAACCTTCCTGCTAGTGATGGTAATTTAAACACTTCATCAGTTGCGGATCACTTACCTGATGATGAACAACAACTGCCACCTACTGTTCCTGTGTCTCGTCCCTCGATTTCAGACCACGAAAGTAAATTGATCCCGCAGGTTGAGACCTTGGAAACCGACGCAGAGCGTGAAATTACCGATTTATTGGGACTTGACTCTGTTGTTGTACCTGAAAGCAAACCAAAACCACCACCAAAACCAAAGCCCAGGCGTACAGCGATTCCTCCGCTAAGCGTTGACGATTCCACCACTGTTGCAAAGGAAAATTACAATGTTGTCGAAAGTACGAGCAAATCTGAAGAACAATATAGTAGCAATGATCAAGTGTACGAATCCGTTGGATTTGAAAAAGGTGGTATGGAGATCGAAACAGTCCCCATTACTGATAATCCCGAAGAAATCGCGGAACATTCAGTGTTGTTAGTTGAGGAAAACGGTTCCGAAAAACCTCCACTGCCAGCAACGAGGCCTGTCGGGTTCAGGCCGAGCAAAGCTCCTTCGCCCAAATCAGCATCACCGGTTGCTCGAAAAGATGTCCCTCCCGATGCTGAGGCAGTCAAACGAGAGAAGATATCCAACTCCCACGAAAGTAGCTTAAACGTAATCAGAAGAAAAAGTTCCAAACTCAAAGAAAAAGGTTTTAAAATATTTCGTCAGCGTCCTTCGGTAGAAGAAGTTGGAAAGCCAAAGTATGTTGATGAAAACAGACAAGATAGCGCTGCAGCTAGTGGCAGCACTTCAACAACCGCAGAGTCTAGCGTCACGCCCGCCAAGCCTAAGCGTGTGCCACCACCCCGACCTGCACTCCCTGCAATATTGCAGAAGAAAATTGTCACTTCCAAAGATCCGAATGTTACTGATAATAAACTAGACCCTAGAGTGCCAGGTTCTGTGACAACAGTCGCTTCAAGCGTCGAAACAAGTTCAAATCAAAATACTCGTCACAACTTGTCAAAATCTTCTCAGTCAGTTCCGGTGAGGCCTCCAGCAATCAAATCTGCCACCAAGTCGATGGTACAGGCTGACCTCGCGACAACGCATAATAATCAACGAGGTCCTGGTAACCGTGACATGCCTGCAGCTCATGATGATACCAGCGCTGCTGCGTTTTCTGAAATGATGCCACAATCGCGTCCTTCCGGTCTGACTGTGCTGCCAAAGCCCAAACCTGCACGTCCACCGCCGGCGATGCTTCCTATCCCACCTTTGACTTTAACAAAAGTAAAGCGAGGCGAAGATGATCCTGTTCCTGTCGATGGCGAGCAGCGTAAACCTGAAATCGATGAACGAATGAAGGAGTATGCAAAAGCTGAACAATTTTGCGTAGCAACTGCAGATTACCATCCTACAAATTTTACGGATATATCATTTCAATGTGGGGAGAAAATTTCTGTAATGAAAATAATTGATGAATTTACCTATTTTGGTCGGAATGAAGACGGAGACGAAGGCACTTTTCCGAAACATCTGGTGAAGCTTGAGTCTGAGTCTGATAACGAGAATAATTCAAACGTTGATGTTGTTCGTGCTTTTGAGAACTCTGCTAATGCCAATAATAACAGCAATAATAATAAATCGGAACAGTGCGTTCCATTGCAGCAAGTGGTTGCCCAGTTTGACTATACAAGCGGAGAAGCGAGCGACTTAAACTTTTCAGCTGGCGAAATTATCGACGTTATTGAAATTGTGTCCGATGATTGGTTGAAAGGTTCCACTGCTAAGAAAACGGGGATTTTCCCTAAAGCTTTCGTGGCGCCACTGACTGTTCAGCGCGTTCCTTTTCCGCGATCAAAGCGTGAAACAATGACCGATCCCATGGCAAACATCGTGAGTCCTGTCCCCTCTGCTAGGGTAACATCCACTCCTGTACCGCTTGCCAAATGCAGAATCAAAGGAAATTGTACGTCGTCTGATTCTGAGATGATAGTAGCAAGCGACACAAGCGAAAAATCAAATCGTTCGGTCGTTTTACCTGCGAAAACTGTTGCTCGATTTTCTTTCACTGGTGAAGACGATTCGGAGTTGTCTTTCCACACAAACGATATCATCTTGGTGACAAGTAAGATCAGCTGTTATTCAGTTATTATTACTAGAGCTGTCTACAATTGTCGAGTTCACTAGTTCCTACTGTACGCTTTATTGAAGCGAGTTGTCTTTCATGTTCTGGATAGTTGAAAGCGTTCTCAAACATCATTTGCTACTTTACTTCGGTGCATGGCTTGAGCTTGGTACGTCTTGTGCGCATTCGGCTAAAGCAAGGGTGCACAACCTGCGGTCTTGCATATGCATTAAAATATAAGTAGGTTATGGCGGCAGTGCATTAATAAAAAGCGTTTGTCTACTGTATGAAGACACTTACCGAACAGTAAACGAATTTCCGTTCCCAGCATGCTTGATTAATTACATCGACTGCGAATTCGTTTACCAAACACATTGGACGCCTTGTTCTCAACCTGCTTATATTCCGTGACACCATTGCGGTGCTGCAACTGTTGATGCATTTCCTCTTTAGCTATCACGAATATTTCCAAAATATGTGCAAATAACTAATGTTTTATGTAACAATGTTAGACCGATTTCTTCTGGTGGAATGACATTGCTTACAACGCATTTTTCTTCCACAAACCATATAACCACATTCCGCGTATTAAACATACTCAAAGCAACATACTATCACTCACTGCTATAAACTGTTCCTTTACACCAGGGGTGTTCAACAGGCGGCCCGCGGGCCACAACCCGGCCCGCCAAGCCATTTAGTATGGCCCTTGCCAACACTCTAATTTTTCCCCATCATGCATGAAAATCCTAATACGACAGTTTATGTTAAAAAACTAAATTTTTCGTGTGGCCCAGCTAGAAGTCTGAAGTTGGTTATATGGCCCACCGACGAAAAATGTTGCACACCCCTGCTTTACACTATAAGTAGCTTCGTCCTTGGGAGGTCTGCAGTCTAATGACCCCTGGTCCTTCGCAGCCTCCCACTCCCCCATGCCTTTTTAATCTATGTACTTGGAAGTCAACGTAGCACTACATTATAATAATCATGATGGCGTCATTCATGCGTGTGTCCTACATGCTTGTGTTTCATCAAAATATATGTAGTAGCGCCATCAAGCGTATACTTTTCTACTACCGCCACGTATATATCCTCGTGTTCTTTCATATTTGTATGTTCCTTGTTACTGCGATGCATGCTTAAGTCTAGTGCGTTGCGTGCGGGAGTGAAGACGTGCTATACAATATTTCATTATAGTAGAAAGATGGTGAACTGAAGTTAGGTTCAATGTGCGGAAGCAGAACAGAAGCTGTGCAAAAAAATACGAAAATATCTTTACCTCACTGGCGGCCGTAATTCATAAAAACAAACGTAACGCGGCCTACAATAGCGAAAAGTTGAGCACCCCTGGGCTAAAGCACGTCATCGCTTACGTACACGCATGGGCGTCGGAAGGATTTTTTTCCGGGGGGGGGCACTAAGGGATTTTTCCAAAATATTTCTGGGGTGGCCAAAAGTGGTTAAATTTTTTTTCCTACTCGAAACTAAGAAAACAAGTTTTTTTGCTGAAATTTTTTAAACCCAGGGTGCGGGCCCCCTGCGTCCATGCGTACACATAGGATCAAATCAATTAGCTATTGTTTGAAATCGCTGTGAGGCGGTAGATGCTCGAACAGCAATAACCTTGTTTTAATGGTTGTTTGAAAATCTACAGAACAGATTAACTCGGAGTGGCTCCAAGGTACGCATGGCAGCAAGAGTGGAATGTTTCCTGCCGACTTCATCGATTACTTTCAAGCAGATGGTGTTAGGTAAAGTGTATGCATGCTGCCAGCTGTGAACGCGATATTGTTTTATGGATTGTACACGGTCTTGCTTAAAAGGTTTCACGATGCAAAGAACTCTATGCACTGCATTACAAGAACAACATAAAAATCTTAACTTAGTAGTCTCGTTGCCTTAATCACAAGGATCGGTTGCTTTCGCTACATGAGTTCCATCACTTTATAGTGTGTAGTCCAATACTTGCAGTAAATGTTAATAAGCAGTGGCGACTCCGGCACTTGGGCTCAACCCGAGTCTACGATTACGATTTATTTTGTAGAACGTGAGCTTGCTTACTTTGTGGATTTGTGCCACCACCCACTTCACTGATTAAGGTTAACTCGGACTCTTTCAATCGGGCCTTGTTAGTGTTCATATATTTTTGTTTCATGTCCGGCCTTGTGTTCATGGTGAAGGTGACCTGAATCACAAAATATCATTCGTGGTAGGCAGAAGCACCAGATTTTCTGTATGCTTTCGAGGAATCAGCCGACTGCGCTCTCCTTTCATCTTTTTTCGTAGTAGGCATTCTCTCGAATACGTTCTCACGCGCTTTAGGCTACTCGGGTTAATCCGTTAGAGCCCGAGCGGCCTTCTGCGATTAAGCATTTTTTTGCGATTATTTTTAAATATGTTTCATATCAGATTGACTATTTTTTGAAGCAATGGATTTGCATAGAACACTGACTTTTCTCATTCGAGAATAATTTCAAACGAATAAAAAATTGTCCAGTAACTCGGGCTAATATGAATGAGACCAGTACGCAGAGGACTAACTGGCGTTACCATTGCTTTGTGACGTAGGTTCCGTAGCAATGGACAAGTTGTCGTGAGAACTTCTCATTCATTGTTACGTAACCAACGTCACAGAGTAATGATAATGCCAGCCAGAATGAGAGCAAATGGAAATTTCACGGACATAAGCCTCGAACGGTTGCATTCTGTCAGCAAAAAGTGCATGATGAGCCCGAGTGACGCTATTGACCTGGAGATGCCCCTGATGTTAAGCATAAACGAAGCAACTCGAACTTTCAAATCATATCTACGAGAAAACATAAGTGCTCTTTAAAGTTTAAAAAAGCAGTAGTTACAGGCGGTCGTTGCGCCTGGTTCGATGTTGAGGCACAGGGGCGGAGCCAGACATTTTCATTGGGGGGGCCACTGGAGGGGCCAGTTTTGCAACAAGGGGAGCTGTCAATGGTCTGTGTAGGACTTTCAGAAAGAGACCTACAGAAAAAGAC